>OHAN01000420.1_pt1 | contig 44328 bp, 27 predicted proteins | sample 1577121 | NCBI WGS metagenome assembly OHAN01 (sample SAMEA3541554, study PRJEB24748) | human gut metagenome | biome: human gut; feature: human-associated habitat; material: faeces | place: China | collected 2012 | reverse complement strand
TGCCCTATCTTCACATAGCCAAGACCGACTTCATACAGTGTTTCAAGCTTACGGCTTATTTTAGGGATAGCGCTGAAAAACTCAACGCCCTCTTCTACCGTCATTTCAAGCACGTCATAGATGTTCTTGCCCTTATATCTAACTTCCAGCGTTTCACGGTTATATCTCATTCCGCCGCAGACTTCGCACGGCACATACACATCAGGCAAAAAGTGCATTTCTATCTTGATTATACCGTCGCCCTCGCAGGCTTCACATCTTCCGCCTTTGACGTTGAATGAGAAACGTCCTGCGCCGTAGCCCTTCATCTTTGCATCAGCGGTCTGAGCGAAAAGTTCTCTGATATCGGTGAACACTCCCGTATAGGTGGCAGGATTAGACCTTGGCGTTCTGCCGATAGGCGACTGGTCGATATCTATCACCTTATCAAGATGCTCTATCCCCTGCATTTCCTTGAACGCTCCAGAGCGTATTTTCGCACGGTTTAATCTGCCTGCAAGCTCCTTATAGATTATCTCGTTCACAAGTGATGATTTGCCTGAGCCTGACACACCTGTTACGCAGGTGAAAGTGCCGAGAGGTATCTCAACATCTATGTTTTTCAGATTGTTCTGCGTCGCACCGATAACTTTCAGATACTTGCCGTTGCCCTGTCTGCGTGTTTCAGGGACAGGTATTTTCTTTGCACCGCTGAGATACTGTCCTGTGATAGAACGCTCGCACTTCATTATATCGTCAACAGTTCCTGCGCAGACTATCTCGCCGCCGTGAATGCCTGCTCCCGGTCCAACGTCAACCACGAAATCTGCCGCACGCATTGTGTCCTCGTCATGCTCGACCACTATGAGAGTGTTGCCAAGGTCACGAAGCCTTTTCAGTGTGGCGATAAGCTTGTCATTGTCACGCTGATGAAGTCCTATAGACGGCTCGTCAAGTATATACAGCACGCCCACCAGTGACGAGCCTATCTGCGTTGCAAGCCTTATACGCTGGCTCTCGCCGCCTGAGAGAGTGCCTGCGGAACGTGACAGGGTGAGATATTCAAGTCCAACGCTTTTGAGAAAGCCAAGGCGTGACCGTATCTCTTTTATTATCTGCTCACCGATAAGCTTGTCACGGTCGCTTATCTCAATATTTTCAAAAAACTCCAGTGCCTTTGCCACCGATTTGTGACAAAGCTCTGCGATATTTATTCCGCCAACTGTAACGCTCAGGCTCTCTTTTTTAAGCCTTTCACCATGGCAGGCAGGACACTTTTCATCGCTCATATAAGCTTCTATATCAGCCTTTGCCCAATCGCTGTTGGATTCCTTGTAACGTCTTTCAAGGTTCGGTATAACGCCCTCAAATTCAGCCTGATAGTCAGCCTTATAGAACTTGTTGCCACGCTTTAGGTGAAGCTTCTGACCCTGCGTGCCGTACAGAAAAACGTCTATAGCGTCCTTGTCGAGATTTTTCACAGGCTCGTCAAGGGAAATGCCGTAAGTTTCTGAGATAGCGTTGAAATACATCATTGCGATAGAACCTTCTTCAAGGCTGTTCCAACCGCTTGCTTTGATAGCACCCTGCCTTATGGAAAGGTCTTTGTTAGGGATAATAAGCTCAGGGTCTATCTTCTTGAACACACCAAGACCAGTACACTTTTCGCAAGCACCGAAAGGATTGTTGAAAGAGAACATTCTCGGTGTCAGCTCGTCGATAGAAACACCATGCTCAGGGCAAGCGTAGTTCTGAGAGAAAAGCATTTCCTCTCCGCCGATAACGTCAACCCCCACAAGTCCCCCTGTAAGCGAAGAAACAGTTTCGATACTGTCGGTAAGACGGGACTTTATGCCCTCTTTGATAACAAGTCGGTCAACGACTATCTCGATAGTGTGCTTTTTATTTTTTTCTATCTTTATCTCTTCCGAAAGGTCATAGGTTATGCCATCGATACGCACTCTCACATAGCCCGACTTTCTGGCACGGTCAAGCTCTTTTGTATGCTCGCCCTTACGACCTCTGATGATAGGAGCTAAAAGCTGTATCTTAGTGCCCTCTTCAAGCTCCATTATCTTATCCACGATCTGATCCACAGTCTGCTGACGTATCTCTCTTCCGCAGACAGGACAGTGGGGCACTCCTATACGGGCGTACAGCAGTCTGAGATAGTCGTATATCTCGGTGACAGTACCCACAGTAGAGCGTGGGTTTTTGGAGGTAGTCTTTTGATCTATGGATATAGCAGGGGAAAGCCCCTCGATGCTGTCAACATCAGGCTTGTCCATTTGACCCAAAAACATTCTCGCATAAGATGACAGCGACTCAACATAACGTCTTTGTCCGTCGGCATATATGGTATCGAATGCAAGAGAAGATTTTCCCGAACCCGAAAGACCCGTCATAACAACAAGCTTATCTCTCGGTATGGTAACATCAACATTTTTGAGATTATGCTCTCTTGCACCTTTTATAACTATCTCGTTAATTGGCATTATTAACTTTACTCTCCTTTTGGTATTGAAAAATCACATATTGATATGGAGGTGGGCGAACAGTGTTCGCTCCTACACACGTTTTGTGGATATATATCCGTTTTATGTTTCGCAAGGCTTTTTATTTCTTCTCGCCCTTTAACTCCGCTATCTTATCACGCAGGAATGCGGCGTGCTCAAATTCAAGCAGCTTTGCCGCCTCTTTCATTTCCTTTGTGAGCTTTTCTATGAGCTTTGCAGTTTCCTGCTTTGAAAGCTTTGTTTTCTGCCTTGCTTCGTATTCCACCTCTTCCTTGGTGGATATCTCTATTACATCTCTTATATCCTTGACGATAGTTTTCGGAACTATGCCGTTCTCTTCGTTGAACTTCATCTGTATCGCACGACGGCGCTCCGTTTCGGTGATAGCCTTTTCCATTGAGCGTGTTACCGTGTCGGCATACATTATTACCTTGCCCTCAGCGTTTCGAGCGGCTCTGCCTATGGTCTGTATAAGCGCGCTTTCAGAACGCAGGAAACCCTCTTTATCGGCGTCAAGTATAGCCACAAGAGTTACCTCAGGCAAGTCAAGACCCTCACGCAAAAGGTTGATACCCACAAGCACATCGAACTCGCCCAGACGCAGGTCACGGATTATCTCCATACGCTCGATAGTGTCTATATCGTGGTGCATATATCTCACCTTTACGTCAAAGCTCTTGAGATAGTTTGTGAGATCCTCAGCCATTTTCTTTGTGAGCGTTGTGACCAGCACACGCTGATTTTTAGCTGTGCGCATATTTATCTCGCTGAGCAAGTCCTCTATCTGACCCTCAGTCGGCTTTACGATTATCTCAGGGTCAAGCAGACCTGTCGGTCTTATGACCTGCTCCACTATCTGCTGTGACCTTTCCTGCTCGATAGGTCCTGGGGTAGCGGACACGAAAACTGCCTGATTGATATGAGAATAGAACTCATCAAAGGTCAGCGGTCTGTTGTCCATTGCTGAGGGCAGACGGAAGCCATAGTCAACAAGGGTCTGTTTTCTCGCCCTGTCGCCTGCATACATACCTCTCACCTGCGGCAGAGAAACGTGTGACTCGTCCACGAAAAGCACAAAATCATCAGGCAGAAAGTCAAGCAAAGTGAACGGCGTAGAGCCTGCGGGACGTCTTGCAAGCACACGGGAATAGTTCTCGATACCGCTGCAAAAGCCTATCTCCTCCAACATCTCGATGTCATAGTTGGTGCGCTGTGCGATACGCTGAGCTTCGATAAGCATATCGTTGTCTTTGAAATATTTGATACGCTCGTCAAGCTCCTGCTTAATCTCTTCGATAGCGTCGTGCATTTTATCACGGCTGACGATATAATGAGAAGCAGGGAAAATAGCGGCATGGGCAAGTGAGCAAAGCACCTCGCCAGTCACTACGTTTATTTCAGTGATACGGTCTATCTCATCTCCGAAGAACTCCACTCTTATGGCAGTGTCTGTAGAATTTGCAGGAAATATCTCCACCACATCTCCCCTGACACGAAACTTGTTTCTCACAAAATTTATGTCGTTGCGTTCATACTGGATACCCACAAGGTCAGCGATAAGCCTGTCACGGGATTTCTCCATACCACGACGTATAGACACCACCATGGACTTATACTCCTCAGGGTCGCCAAGGGAGTAGATACATGAAACGCTGGCAACGATGATAACGTCACGTCGTTCAGCGATAGCGGAGGTAGCGGAATGTCTAAGCTTGTCTATCTCATCATTCACCGAGCTGTCCTTTTCGATATAAACGTCCTTGCTAGGCACATAGGCTTCAGGCTGATAATAGTCATAGTAGGACACAAAATATTCCACGGCATTGTTGGGAAAAAACTCCTTGAACTCAGAGCAAAGCTGAGCGGCAAGTATCTTATTATGGGCAAGCACCAGCGTCGGACGGTTTATCCTAGCAATAACGTTTGCCATAGTAAAGGTCTTGCCTGAACCTGTAACGCCCATAAGGGTCTGTTCTCTCATGCCGCTTTCGATACCCTTTACCAGAGCGTCCACAGCCTCAGGCTGGTCGCCAGATAGCTTATAATCTGAAACAAGCTGAAACTTATCCATAAATGCCTCCTCAATCGAACAGTTGTTTTAATCATTATATTACAATTATTTTTAATTGTAAAGGCTTTTTTATCAATATTTTTTGAATTTGCGTATATGTACGATTTTTCGGACTGGTATTGTTACTCAACCTGCGGTATCAGCTCGATGTATGTGTAGGGGCGAACACCGTTCGCCCGTCTAAGAAACAAACCCACGGTAACAACAAGGTTCGGCAGCAAAAAATTCTCCCCGACAATTCTGAATTTACAGCAAATCCTGAGCACGGGCGAACGGTGTTCGCCCCTACAGATTGTTAGGGCAAGTTTTACTGCCGCAAAATCGCTGCGCTCAGGGCTCTTCCCATTCCTCACTCCTCACTCCTCACTCCTCACTCCTCACTCCTCACTTAATACCACTCCCCCCTTGCATTCTCCCACACTTTAGGTTATAATATCACTATAGTAATAATTTCAGGAGGACGTAACATGAATAGATCATATGACGAATACAACTACACCCTCTCAAAGCGTGAACTGGAAGAGCTTAAATTCTTATTCATCTCTGATGATGTGGACTACAACGACACTGACAGCAACGGGCTTACTTTCCTGCTCACTGCTATCGAAAGTGCAGACCTTGTGGAGCAGGACGGCGTTCTCAAGCCTGACAAGCGAAGTGTTGATTTCATCAAATGGCTCATCGCTCAAGGCTCAGATGTGAACTTCCCTGCTGACAAAAAGCCTTTACAATATGCTATCAAATGTGAAGAGGAGATATCTCGCCGTAAAGGCAAAGCCTGTGATATGTCAGAAATTCTTCTGCTTCTCCGTGAAAGCGGTGCTGACAGCACAGGTCTTGACGAGCTTATTGACGGAGGATTCTCCGCTCGTGTAAAGCTCTGAGGTATGGCATGAGAGAATTTATAATAAATCAGAATGACGCAGGTCAGCGTGTTGACAAGTTTCTCACAAAGGCTGTGCCGAAGCTGCCTAAAAATCTGCTGTACAAATATCTTCGCCTAAAGCGTATCAAGGTCAACGGCAAACGCTGTGAGATATCCACACGGCTTGCTTGCGGTGACGTTATGCAGCTTTACATCAATGACGAATTTTTCGAGGGCGAAGTTGCTGACAGACCTGCTTTTCTCAGTGCGCCAACGTCTTTGAATATTATTTACGAGGACGAGAATATTATCCTCTGCGACAAAAAGTGCGGACTTGTGGTACATGAGGACGAAAGCGGTTCGGCGGACACGCTCATAAACAGGATACAGCACTATCTTTATGAAAAGGGTGAATATCGTCCTGAGGAGGAGCTGTCTTTTGCTCCTGCCCTTTGCAACAGGATCGACCGCAACACAGGCGGCATTGTAATATGTGCGAAAAATGCTGAAAGTTTGCGTGTGCTTAATCAGAAAGTTAAAGACAGAGAACTTGAAAAGCTTTATCTTTGCGTGACCGTTGGCATACCAAAGCAGAAGTCTGCTCGGCTCACGGCTTATCATCAGAAGGACGAGGCGACAAAGACCGTCAGGGTATCTGACAAGAAATTTGAGGGCAGTCGCACCATGATAACCTCTTATCGTGTGCTTGCGGAAAACAAGGCTGATGACCTTGCACTTCTCGAAGTTGACCTTGTCACAGGCAGAACGCATCAGATAAGGGCTCACCTTGCTCACATCGGCTATCCACTTCTCGGCGACGGCAAATACGGAATAAATAAAGTCAACCGTGCATACAATGTGAAAACGCAGGCACTTTATTCGTACAAGCTCACCTTTAAATTCACCACTGACGCAGGTATACTTGAATATCTAAACGGCAAGAGCTTTCAGGTTAAAGACGTATGGTTTTGCGAAAAATTCTTCGGATATAAGCTCTGATATTTCGTTAAATCGCACTATTTCGACACTGTAGATTTGTCATATACGACAAAATAATATAATTTTCGTGCAAATTTTGTGTAAATTGTTCAAAAGTGCTTGCAAATGTATATAAAATATGTTATAATTATTTAGTCAAATTTAACGGCTGTACTATATATACAGAAAATGACAGATATATTTTATAGATTTGGAGGAACAAAGGTATGACAGGAGATCTGCATTGTCACACAACGCTGTCTGACGGCTCGCTTGGTATAGAAGAGGTCATTGTTCAGGCAAAAAGAATGGGACTTGACTTTCTTGCGATAACAGACCATGACACTCTTTCATCATCAAGCAGAGCGCAAATACTTGGCGAACGTTATGGGGTCAAGGTCATTCCTGCGGTAGAGCTTTCCGCATGGGACAAGAAGCGCAATTCAAAAGTACACATTCTTTGCTATGCGCCTCAGAAGCCTGACAGGCTGGAAGGTCTTTGCCTGAAGTCATGCCAGATAAGAAAAGACTGTGCAAAGGAAATGATAGAAAAGGTAATGGCGAGATATCCTATCCCTGCCGATGCCGTACTGCACTACACAAAAAGCTCAAAGAGCATTTTTAAACAGCATATCATGAGGGCATTGGTAAATTACGGCTATGCAACAGAACTTTACGGCTCTGTGAACGACAAGCTTTTTGCATATCCAAACGGCGAATGTCTTGTTACCCGTGAATATCCTGACGTGAACTTTGTGCTTGATCTTATACACTCCGCAAAGGGCATTGCTGTTATGGCACACCCTGTTATGTTCAACAACACCGAGCTGCTCCTTGAACTTATTGAGGCAGGAAAGCTTGACGGAATTGAAGCTTATCATCACTCTGCTACTCCAACTCAACAGCAGAAGCTTGTGGATATCGCAAAGGAACATGACCTGATAGTGACTGGTGGCTCTGACTTCCACGGTCTGTATAATGAGACTATGACACATATCGGAAGCATGACCACTGACAAGGAAAATCTCGATAAGCTGTTCAAGCTCATTCATATAAATTCACAAAAAGCTAACAAAGCGGCTGTGAAAACAGAGAAATAATATGGTATAATAAAGGGACATTATCATGCGGTAATGTTCCTTTAATGCGTAACAAAGCCTAGTTTGGCTGTAATAGAGAGGACTGTATAAAATGAACGTAATGGAAGAATCCCTACAGAAACACAGAGAATGGAAAGGCAAGATAGAGGTCTGCTCGAGAGCAAAGGTAAACAATGCCAAAGACCTTACTCTCGCATATACTCCGGGCGTTGCTCAGCCTTGCCTTGAGATACAGAAAGATCCCGACCTTTCATATGAGCTTACAAGACGTGCAAATCTTGTGGCTGTTATCACAGACGGCTCTGCTGTGCTTGGTCTTGGAAATATTGGCGGTCTGGCAGGTATGCCTGTTATGGAGGGCAAGTGTGCGCTTTTCAAGGAGTTCGCAGACGTTGACGCTTTTCCGCTTTGCATAAAGTCCAATGACGTTGACGAAATTGTAAACACTATCGCTATGATATCAGACAGCTTCGGCGGAATAAATCTTGAAGATATCGCCGCTCCAAGGTGCTTCGAGATAGAGGCTAAGCTTAAAGAAAAAGTTGATATTCCTGTTTTCCATGACGACCAGCACGGAACTGCTATCGTTGTCGGTGCGGCACTTATGAATGCCTGCAAGGTAGCAAACAAGAAGATAGAGGATATTACACTTGTTATAAACGGCGCAGGTGCAGCCGGCTGTGCTATAGGAAAGCTACTGCTTTCTCTTGGCATCGGCAATCTTATCATGGTAGACCGTGAGGGAATAATCTGCGAGGGCGACAATTATCTTAACGAGGCTCACGCTGAAATGGCTAAGGTCACAAACAAGAACAAGCTTCACGGCTCTCTTGCCGACGCACTCAAGGGTGCAGACGCTTTCGTTGGGGTTTCCAAGCCAAAGCTTGTGACCGCTGAAATGGTCAGATCCATGAACGATAAGCCTATACTTTTCGCAATGGCTAACCCGACTCCTGAGATAATGCCTGACGAAGCAAAGGCGGCAGGTGCGTTCATCGTTGGCACAGGACGTTCAGACTTCCCTAACCAGATAAACAACGTTATCGCTTTCCCTGGAATTTTCAAGGGTGCGCTTGCAGTGAGGGCTTCTGACATCAACGAGGAAATGAAAATGGCTGCAGCAAAGGCTATCGCAGGCTGTGTGCCTGAGGACAAGCTCAATGCGGAATTTATTCTGCCGAACTCTTTTGACAGATCTGTACCGGTCGCTGTGGCTGAGGCTGTGGCAAAGGCTGCAAGAGAAACAGGCGTAGCAAGAATTTAGGAGGTTTTTCAAATGGCAACTATCAGCTACACTCCAAAGGGAGTATGTTCAAGAAAAATAGATATCGAAGTAGAGGACGGTATCGTAAAGAAAGTGCATTTCACAGGCGGCTGTAACGGCAACACACAGGGTGTTTCAAAGCTTGTTGAGGGCATGAAGGTTCAAGACGTTATCGACAGACTTGAGGGTATCGACTGCAACGGACGCGGCACATCATGTCCTGCTCAGCTTGCGGAAGCTTTGAAGTCTGCACTCTAAGCTTTCGTACTGAACATTACACGGATATAATAACGGGCGAACACTGTTCGCCCCTACAAAAGAAAACGGACTGCATTTTGCTTGCAGTCCGTTTTTTTGTACATATTCTAATTTTCTTTCGCTGTGCCTTGAGTGAAACTCATTGATACAAATCCCGTTCCATTCACCGTAATATTGGTATGATTACCGTCAGACCACTGCTCTGCACTGTTAATGCCGTTCGTTCTATAGAACTGAATATCATATTGATTTTTCTCGGCAGAATCGACTTTCATAGTTGCAGTGGCAATTTTTGTATTTACATCTGTAGAAACATTTAGGCTGTAAGTGTTTTTAAACCATGTGCTGATATCAACATATTTCGTGTTCCATGTCAGTGTGACAGTACCCTCGCCACTGCCTGACAGGCGGTAGTTGAATCCGTCAAGATCTTTAGGCGAGGCGGCGTTGTCAATGAATGTGCCTGTCCATGTTGCTGATGTGTTATCATTTATATAGATAACGCCAAGCTTTGCGGAGAGCGTTTTCAACTCTGCCTGATCTGTAGGTGCGGCTGTCACTTTCATGTATATATCAGACTTTGTGAGCTGCGACTTATCAAAGGTCAGCACAAATTCATGCTTGTTGAAATCGTCAGCCATAAGTTTCAGAAGTGAAAACTCTATTTTTGAATTGCTTCCAAAAGTCTTTTTTTCGCCGTTATATTCAACTGAATATTTTGCAGCTTCTTCTCCGGTAACGGCATTTCCGTCGCTGTCCACAAGCTCAACTGTAATGGTGTATGTGATATCCTTATCATTGTGCTTTATCATTGTTTGCGGATAGTTGCATACATTGACTGTCACACAAGGCGAGGTTTCCATACTGCTAAAAGTTATCGTCCTTGGAAGATCATTTTCATCTGTTGTAAGATAATTAGATGAAAACAGCATACCAGCTCCCTTTTGCGTGGATACAACTCGCTTTACACTTGAAACGCTGGTATAAGCCGCCAAAACGCCAACAGTACTGAGTGCGGCTGCCACAAAAGCTATCCATATTGCAAGCCACGATCTTTTAAGCTTTTTTATAAATTTGCCTTTCATAGCTGCCGCCCTCCTCTCTGTCTGGTGATATATTACTTTCTTTGAACTGTAAGGTAGACCATATCAGTTTCTTTATTGTTTTGGACATTTTCATTCCATTTTACTCTTATTATAAAATAATCGCAAAACGGGTCTTTATTGTCAATTACCGTCAGTGCGTCCGACTGCCAATAAAGCGCTTCGGCATTTTTCTGAACATTGCCGTAGCTGTCATAAGACTTTTCATGAAGCGTGCTGTCAGCAAGTATCTCCGAGCCTTGCTGATTGAGATAATGTCCCGAGATCTTATTGCCGTCTATATTGTAATAAAACGTTTTATTCTCTTCATCAGATACATAAACTACAGTATCATTATTTTTATCAGCTTCCGGTACGTCTTTCGCACGGTATATCTCATACTCAAAAGGGATATTCGTTGTATGTGCAAGCTGTATTTGATATTGTTGCACGTCTGCCCCGCCTATGCCGAAAACAAAGTCTTTATAATTGCCGTCCTCAACGTCAATATCTGCCATTTCAAGATTTGCCACAGATTCTTTGTTTCCTGCGGTGATATAAAGCTGAGTAGGGGCATTTATTTTTGTTGTAAGTGCAATAGAACGTTTGTGAGTAAACCACGCATAAACAGGCAGTGCCACAAGCAGTACCACCGAGAGAGATACTGCTATGACCAGCTGGAGCTTCTTCTTTTTTTCTAATTTTCTGAATTTTCCAAAAATGCTTTTTGTCATAATTTTCTCCTGAAAATGCCTGTTTATTATGAGTTTATAAAGCCTGTTTCTATTTTTGCGTTTGTGTAAACAACATAGTCGCTTGAGGTAGTTCCATTAACAACTGAGTTGTTGTCATTAAGCAATACTGCGGTAAGCTCAACTCTGTAGTTTGCATAGGTAAGTCCCTGCTCCTCAAAAGCCTTGCCTGTTTTTACTGTAAATTTCGTAACGGCTGTGTTTTGTTCTTCGCCATTATAATCAGTGGTAAAAACGCACTCCTTGCCATTCAGACCGCTGTTTGATGTGGCGTTTTCCAAAGTAAAGCTACTGAGATATTTGCTAATATCGTTTGTCTGCTTATATTCGCCACTATTGTCCTTAACATACAACCTCATTGTATACTGTATTTTTTTGCCGCTGTCCCTTGTTGATCGACTCAAAGCAGACAGATCATAGATAGCATTTGCTGTTATTGCCATTTCTTCTGTAGTCATATCTTTGGCATTGATACCAAGCTGTGAAAATGGTGAATCCTTCGACTCAAGAACCGTTGACTCTGCAACGTTATAGTTTAGCTGTGCCACCGTCATTGCCTTTCTATAGTAGCGTCTTGCAGGCATATCTCCACTTTTAGAGATAGAGCTGTTCTCAATATTGTTTTGACTATATGCAACATAAGACGCCGCATTTACGCCAATACCGGTTTTGGTATCCCCGTCCTTACGCTCAGGGAACTGATCTATGATCCCTGCAGTACCATAAGTTAAGCTGATATCAGCCTTGACAGTTATAGAGCCATTTGTGTCACTATTGATATAATCGTAGACCGAATCGGGATACATCAGCATATAGCTGTCTTTAGCTTCTGAAAGTGTCTCAGTCTTGCTTATTTTTGCGTTTGATAACTCTGTGTCTGAACTGTTTAAAATGCTGTAATCAACATTCACCGAAGTTCCTGCAATGATCTTTGCATTAGCTCCCGCATCGTTTTCATCAAAGCTCTTCATAGAGAATTTAAACGCCTGATACATATTGAAATCGTCACTCTTATAGCCATTAAATGTATCTCTAAGACTCTGATCAATGCTTATTTCTGACGTCATTGTCGCACGGACAAAATTATTTGACGCTGTTATCTCCTCTGGGTCATGAGCCGTCACACTTACTAGCTGTGTAAAAAAGTTTGCAATAACATATGCGCCAGTGTCATTATTTGTCACTTGGACAAGGTTTGTAGGAATATTACCATTGAGCTTTCTTGGCTTATTACCGCTATAATAATTCACAAAGTTCTTGATGACTTTTTTTGAGCTTCCCTTTTCTGGAATATTGATAGTGAGATAATAGATTTCGCTTATTATCATTTCGTCATTAGCATTTTTTGGTGTATCACTGTTCGCTGAAACAGTTATCTTATAAGTGCCTGTTTCACCCTCGCCGGCAGGTCTATAATACTTGCCGTCGCTTGTTTTTACAGTAGCTGTAGCTTCATCATCTGCCTCAACAAGTGTTCCGTCAGATGATTCTTTAGCTGTTACCGACGCATATCTTAACAGTACATCATTCATTGTGACCGGTTTAAAGCCGCTTATATTTGTCAAGTCAAGCTCACCGGTTGTTTTATTAAACTTAGCATCACTTGCGGTAGAATGATAAGTCTTGTCATTGTTATTTGCATCAACAAGAGTTAGCTTTGTATCATCGGTAAGCACACCACTGTCAGCGGCATTATCACCAATAAGGTAAAGCTTTTTATCAAAGCTCCAAAGCAGGCTATCACCATTATTGAGCATTTTTTCCCATTCGTTAGCGGATTTGTAATAGGAATACTTAAAATAAGTAGTAACAGGTGCATCAAAGCTCTCAAAAGCAAGCTTTGTTTTATCCGTATAATGAGAATGGTTATAGTCTGTGCCTGAGATAACGTAAGATTGGAAGCTGAAATCAAGCACCTTTCTTACAAAAACAGGAATATGAAGTCTAAGAGCAGTTTTGCCACTTCCCGTTGGGTCGATATAATCGAGAGTAATGACAGTAAACCTGTTTGTGCCGTCATTGTCATACTGACCGTCTGTGACCTTGAAATATCCTGTCTTGCTGTTAAATGTAAGAGTTGTTTTGTCTGATTTTTTTAAACTGCCGTTATCATACACATAAGTTGCCGTGCTTACATTCATAAGATCTGTTGTTTTCAGCTTATTTGAACTGCTGTCTAAAACATCATAATTTGTCAGAACTGATATATACTTTGCGAGCATTTGTGTGATATTTAACGATGAGTTATCATCAATAAGCAGAACAGGAAGATCATTCAGCTCCTGAACATCAAGCTCGGAAGCTTGCTTGAATGTTGTAAGCTTTGAATTACCCAGATCCTCTGCATATGTCTTTATGGTACTGTTTATGCCATAGGATTTTTGGGTTGTGCCATTCGTATAAGAAGCAGCGTCACTGATGATAGTCTGCATATCTCCGCCAACAAGATCGCCTGTGAAAAATTTATCACCAACGGTTTTGCTTGGATTTATGTTGACATAAGGTGAATTGATATCAACGTGTGTACCGCTTCCTTCGCCGATATTTTTGGTATTGTCCTGAGTACCGTTGTAGTCGGAGTGAACTGCGGTGAAGCTGGCAGGTATCTGTGAAGCATTATACTGTATATCAGGTAAACAATTCGTGTTATTTACCGATACTCCAATAAATTCAGATGATAGATTTTTATATTTGTTCCAACCTATCAGGTTAGAAACAGACACACTGTTGTTGCCTTTTATATAGCTTAATTTATTTATGAGAATATCATAAGCATAAGTGTTGCCGCCGTCATTATGACCGATCACACCGCCTGCACCTGCACCATTGGACTTATCTTCTGCTGACAGCTTAACATTATTGACTTCACAATCAGTTATCTTCAGATCACCGTTAGCTTTTATGCCAACATAACCTCCGATACCTACATTATCATTTTTAGCAGCCGGTATACCTATCGTTGCATTTTTTACAGCAGACTTTGATATGTTCACAGCCTCATTCTGTGTGCCGACCATTCCGCCTGAGCTTGCATAACCATAGACGCCGCAAGCTGATGTGTCAGACGTTCCACCATAAAAACAGTTCTCATTGACAGACAACTGTTTTTTGTTTATTCCAACGAATCCGCCGGCATTACTTCCATAAACATCGACGCTGACGCTTGTGTTTTCTATTGTGCATACTTCGTTAGACAATCCTATAAGACCGCCCTCGTTCATTGTCTGGGTAGCAAGGGGTTTATTGTCTTTTTTTGAGCCGATAAAGCTGTCTTTATTATAAGGTGTAAGCCGGACATTGCTTATTGTCGTTTTGATATTTGCAGAACCTACGATCCCGCCTACGCCAAACCAAGTACCTGTGCCTTTATCAAGATTAGCAAATTCAACTTTATTAATTGTTATCTTGGAATCCTTAACATTAAATTCGCTGCCTTTTTGAGAATTTCCCACAAGACCGCCTGTTTCAAATCCGCCAAACACATATATGCCGCTGTTTTCAGACTTAACGCCACTTATATTGATATTATTTGTTGACTTTCCTATAAGTCCTCCCACAGTATATGCGCCAGATACCTCAAGATCATTCAAGGTTATTCCGCTAAACTTGCATTGACCCTGTACTCCGCCAACAATACCACCTGTAGAAAGGTCTTCATTAACATACGATTTTCCGTCGTTGTTATACGTCTTAACGCTGATCTTGCCGGAAAGCTTAAGACTATCCACAGTCAGAGCATACGTTGAACAGTTTATCAGCCCAACTCCTTTCACTTTGTCGAATGCGGTACGATACTTATAGTTATCCACATTTTCAAACTCAACAGTGTTAGCGCTACCGCCCTTGTTATCTGTTATTTTCACAGCATAGGCTTTTATATCTGTATCGAGCTTTATAGTCTGATCATTTCCCTGGATAGCTGTCAAAGACAAAGTATATCCACAGTCAATGCCGCCCAGGTTACTATCTGCTGCATCAAACAACTGATTTATTCCACGAAAACCTGTGTCGGTGAGGTCATAGGTTTCATTTCCTGTGAGCTTAACAGTAAATTTCTTACTTTGATCGTGTGCCCATTTTGCTTCATAAAGATTTCCACTTGGCTTTGTATATTTTTTTAGCATTACAGAATTTTTCTTTTCATATTCCCTGCTTGTAGCCTTTTCAAGTCTTTGATAGTCTGAGATCGCAGTTTTGTAATCTGTATCATCAGAAGTCAATGCAGCTGTACCAACTTTTGAATAGTCTGCATTTCGAGTGAAAGTATAGTGACCATAGCCGCAAGTGTTTTTATATTTATCTGTATATCCCATACCGGACTGTGATATGACAGACAGCATAAACAATGCCTGTGCATTAGGCACTTCAATAGTATTTGTCGTGCCGGCAATAACATTTAATTTCTCAGCATCATTAAGCTCGCTCTTAAACTGCGTGATGAGATAATTTTTCCTGCCATTGTTAAGGTTAGTTGACTTACCGAACTTTGTTCCCTCTTCAATAGCAAAGCCGTTTACAACTCTGCCTATATATGGATTGATAAAGAGGTTGGTAGCTGCGTTTTCGCCCACTGCCTCAGTATTGTTGGTTGTAAGCGCACTATCTTTGGCAACGTTGTTCATATTTCTGAAAATAACGCCACCGTAAACTATGGCACCAACATATCCGCCTGCAGTAATGAGATGTTGTTTGCTGTTATCGTTCTTTGCAAATGTTATATTAGGATTTGTTACCTTGACATTATCAATGATATTATCTCCGCCGAACACAACGCCCATAACACCGCCGTAATACTCCGTCTTTCCGGTACTATAGTTTAATTTATTATTATTGTTTTTTGAAAGCGTTACATTATTAGCATATACTATATTGATATTTTTTACAACACTTCCGCTGCTGAACCTGATGAGAGGGCTTGCAGATTTATTGGTTATAGTTGGATATGTTCCGTCGGATTTCTTCTGTCCAACAATAACGCCCCTGAAAACGTAACTGTTTGATGTTCCGCCAAGACCTGCAAAAGAACTGCCGAGAACTATATCATCATCTATCTTGTAATAAGCTTCGCAAAGATATTTGATAAGGTTATCTTTTGAAACTTTTTTCGTTCCGCTTACAAAATTGCCTGCACCATCATAAGTATAGGTTTCATGCTTGTTGCCTTTGCAAAAAGCACTATTAGCATCAACAGTCGCCTTATCGGCAGAAACATTTGCATTATAGTTTACTTCCCAGCCATTTGTAGGTGCGGCTGTACTGATAACTCGTGCGACCTCGGCAAGAGTAGAAGCGTCAAGGATATATGGATCAGAGTATGTTCCGCAGCCCTTTATAAGATATGGTCGCTCAAGGTTTACGTCTATCTCATCATAGTTTTGGGTGGTATCATACGATATAGCAACATATGGCTTGTAACTTGTAAAGCTATATTCCTCTTTTGCGTTATTTTGGTCAGGGGAAGTATACCTGTCATCCCTACTCCAATCGCCATGATATTTATTCTGCCTGCTCTTTCCGTCATTGTCAACATTCTTAATGGTGTCAGACACTTCTTTTCCGTAGGTTACATTATGCTTAATATTGCCAGATGAGTCTGTACCCCAATCGTCGTCCCATTTATAGTTGTATATTGCAGAAGAGCCTGCTCCGTCAGAATGCTGAAAACTTTCAAGCAGAGTAGCATTTTTGAAAATTGAATTTACATCACTTGCGTCAAGCTTGATATTTGAGAAAGTCAGAGATATATTTTGACCCTTTTCGCTTCCTACATTGCCTATAAGGCTTGTTGCAGCGTATTTCTGACCGCCTTTGTAATATTGTTCAGCAGTCATACTGTGTTTTTTCTGTGACACATTCTGTATAGTGATCTCTGTCATGTTGCCTATCTTATTTATAAGCAAAGGGGCATAGTCGCTTATTGTTTCACCGTCATTCACATACAGATCATCAAGAACGATACTGCCGGTAATTTTGACAGATTTTTTTGAAGTATTGGTGTCGTCAGCGACCGAGCCGCAAACCAATGCACCTGAACCACCATTCACTTTACCGATATTTCCCTTAAAAGTCAGTTTACCACTTATGGTAACAGCTCCATTTTCATTTCTGAAAAGTCCGCATTGCATCATGTAATGTTGATTATGTACATTATTTAAGCTTGTTCCATCCATGCCTTCTGTTGTACGGGCATAATTGTCACTTTTACTGCTTGATACCATTTCAGACTGATTAAAGCCATTATTTTCAAAAGTAATAGTTGAATTTGATTTTATATTACAACCATTTGTATCAACTGGATAAAATGAATATCCTGTCAAATCTATTTCTGGATCTGTTGGAAAATCTATATTTGTGCTATTAATATAATTTTTTATATTATTTGCCGCAAAAAGCTTTGCGCTCCATACAGTAGCCCTAGCTCCGCCTGTGATGGCTTTACCGTTTTTATATACATCAAGGTTATAATAATATCTTGCCCAAGAATTATTTTTCCACACAGCACCATTATTTGTTGTTTGATTTTGATAGGTATTGCAGTTCTTTCCGTCCATATACAGCAAACGCTCTCCGTCCGCTGTAACAGCAGGAATTGAAATTATGGCTTGACGATTGGAAACAGGAGTATTTGAAGCATAAATACTACAACGAGCTATCTCATCAAAATACAAATAGTCTTTATTTATATTTATCGTAGTATTTTTTGAGATCTTATATCCATCAGGGTCAGTAAGTTCAAAATAAGTTGCATTAACGGCACATGTAGGGTAATAAAAACCTGATCCATCAGAATAATTAAATGTATATGGATCATAATTTCTTCCAAATAAGGTGGAAGCAAGCATACCGAAATTTTTACAGTTGTTTGCTGTTACTGTCACACTGTCAAAGCTAACCTTATTTATGCTCCAATAACCTGTTGTGGAAAGTACAAGACCGCCTATCTCATTACTATCGGATGTTATCTTAGAATTAGATACAGTTATTTCATCCAGCGTTACTTCAACATTATACCAGTTGTGACCAATAAACCCACCGCTTGTGCTTCCGCTGATTTTAGTGGAAGTTTTTATATTAAGAGTATTTACACTAACACTTTGTATTTTCACAATATTAGGAGATGATGATATAGTCGAACCTATCTCGGCAATAAGTCCACCAACCCTGGCATTAGCACTGCCTGTTATAGGACCTGTGTGTTTGTCAGTTATATTTCCGCCAACAGTGACATTATCAAATTTAATACCAGTTGTAGGCTTTGATTTAACAGCTCCTACCATTCCGATAACTCCGCCAAGACAAGTACAATCTACCTTTGTTGTGCTATTATCGTATGTAAGATTTGCTGTTACAGCAGAATTAGTGAACGAAACTTCGCTTGTGGCGTCAGCAACATATCCAACCAGACCGCCAACAAAGTTTGTAAAATCACCACTTGGAGATGCAGTCACATTGGCGGTCACGCTGTCAATAGTCAAAGCTCCGCTGTTGTATGCAGATACAGAACCAATATAACAAGCATCACCGCCAGAAACATTGTCACCGACAATGTTAAAGTTTGAAACAAGCTTTATATTGCTTATTTTTGCACCGCTTGTCTTTGCAAAAAGTCCATTGTGAGTATGGAAAACTATCTTAGCGTCTTTGCCTACGCTCATAGCAATTGTATGACTATTGCCAGTAAGCGTGCCTGTGAAAGTATTCTCATCATTATCACGCATAAAGCCGGTTAAACCTGTGTCGCTTATATCAACATCTGCACTAAGGCTGATATTTGCCGCAAGCATATCTGCCCTGCTAACACCGCTATACTTAACAAAATCATTTCTATCATGCTGCATTATCAAAGCCGCACGGGCAAAATCTACCCTATTGTCTATAGTTATACTATTATTGGCAAATCCATTTATTGTAACAGTATGCCCCGATCCATCAAAAGACAGAACACCGTCAGCACTATCAAGCAGATCGGAATCATCAAGCCGAAGCACTCCGCCCCAATCCATATCGTCTATGACTTTTGAAGATGTCCTTGTAAATGACCAGCCGCTTAAGCTATAGATCAAAGCATTGCCTCTATTTCCTACTATCTGACATCCGTTTTTGTTAGGGTCTTTAGGATAAAATTCTGAAAGGTTTGTTTCACCGCCAAGCCTTACAACGCCATTTTTATTAAATTTGCCAACAATGCCACCTACGCTCTGGTTTGCAGAAACATTATTTGCCGTAACAGTGACATTGCCGCCAACATCAATAAAAGCCTGATCTGCATAGCCCACAAGTCCGCCATAATTATTTTGTGATGATGTGGAATTCTTAATACTTATAGTGGTATTCCTGACGCTTACATAAGCCTTGCTGTCATCACCTATCTTACCAATAATGCCGCCAAAATCAAGGGCATTGCATGAACCGGTCACATCTACAGTAACTTCGCTAAGTGCAAGTTCAGATTTAAGAGAATTGGCAGAATATCTTCCGACAATACCACCATAAAAGCCTGCCCTGACAGTACCCTTGAAGTTTGAAGTAATAATATCATTAGCGTTGCCCGTGATACTAATTTTTACACTATCTGTGCTGTTTGTCAGCACTCCGAAAACAGAACCAACAGCCGCACTGTCAGCGGTATCTCCTGATGAACAAGCAAGTGTCATTTTCATGCCACTGAATTTTGAAATATCAAATGTCTTTTCGTCGGCTTTACTGTATGTATAAGAGCCGAAAAGACCGCCCACAGTTACAGAGCCTGTAACGCTTCCGGTCATGGTAATGGTGACACCTTCGCCAACATTTATTTCTGCATTCTCTGCACTGCCCACAAGTCCGCCTGCGTTGTTCGCAGATATATTTACGTCCGTCAAGGTGTTGCACTTGTCGATGCTCAGTGTCGCACCAGCACTCATTTTTCCAACAAATACACCTGCGTTCGATTTACTGGAAACGTCAAGTGAACTGCTTGACAAGCTTACATCAAGACTTGCGTTCTCGTCCATAGTGCCACAAGCAAGACCTGCATTATCCCCGCCTGATACTTCCGCCTTGACACCATTACTTAGAGTGATATCCAGATCGACATTTGCTCCATTTTTCATATTGCCTATAACAGACGTGAAGGATTTATAAATTGTAGCACCTGAATCATCTACAGGATCGGCTTTTATTTTCCACTTATTAGCTGAAGCCACATCACCGTGTATAACATTCTCAGCAAGCAAAGCTGAATTTTTTTCTTCCGGTCTAGCAAAAATAATAGTATCTAAATTTGCACTGTCACTAAGATATTCAAACAGAGCAAAATTAATAGGAAGATTAATAGCTGAACCCTCATTTGCTTTGACTGTTCCCATGAAAGGATATTCTTCATTGCCAAGTCCTTTTTCTATTCCTGTAAAATCAGAAGCCTTAAACTGAGATTGGTTGTTTGAAAACAATACAGTGATATTCTGATAAACAGAAGGGTCTGCATTAAGAAGCTTTTTAAAATCGTCTGCATTCTGTATAGTATAAACGCCGCTTTTGATATCATTAGAAATGTCAGTATATGTTCCTGCCGCCATAGCCGTAATAGCATTGGTGACAGTTGATACCATTTTAGACACAACACCTGAAATGTCCGCAAGAGGCATACTTGTAACAAGCAATACGGCGGCGGTAACTAAAGAAATAACATTCTTGCGATACTTGCTGTAAAGCTTGTGACATATTCTATTAATTTTCTGATTTCTATTAGCTTTCACTTTCAACTGCCTCCGTGCAAAGTTAATATTCTTATCTATACGTTCAGTTCAACAAGGATATATTGCACCTTTGTACCTATCTTTTCGTCAGCGTCATTATACATGGAGCTTAGTGATGATAACTGTGCTGTGCTGTATTTATCACCATTAAGTATATTCTCAATAACCTTTTTATTTTGTTCTTTATCGGCATCACCTGACAAGAACAAGCTTAAATTACCCTTCATATATTCCGCAAAATTCAAACGTTCTTTACTGTCATCATCAAACAGCACATTTTTCTCTGTCAGATTTTCATCTGTGCTTTTCATTAGTATCTGACCAAGCGTGTTCGGCCATACCCAATATACGTTCACTTCCTGCGGAACGTCCACTTTACAATCTTTAAACGTCCTTGTGAATGTTTCATCATGAAGAAAATCGGAATATGTGTGATTGTTCTCATCATATTTCTCAAAAAACATGATATGTCCATTCATAAATCTAGTTACTTCTTCTTCAGTAATCTTTTCATAAGAAACAGCGTCTTCGTTTTTATTCTCTGCATACCCTGTGATACTCAACTTGAACTGTATCTCCATTTCCCCCGACTGGTTCGGGACAACATAAAAAGTAAGCTTTCCATGACTACCAGGATTAATACCATTCGTCATACCGCTTTCTTCATCAAGAAGCCAGTAGATCTTTTTGTTCTCGTCAGAAGTGATGTTGCTCCCATCAGACACCTTAGAGTAGTCATTGCTGTCAAGTATCTCAGCTTTAAGCACATTGGCACTGCCTACTGTTTTCAGTTCAAATGGCGAATCTACGCTTTTCATTCCAAATGAATCAAGATCAAGGGCTTTATCAATGGTAAACCAAGCCAAGCTGACCGCAATAAGTATAAATGCCAGCACTGCAACTGGTATTATTTTTATAATAAGCAGTTTGCGTTTCTTCTTTTCTTCCTCGCTGTCTGCTTTCTCTATCACTTTATGCTCAGCCACTTTGGCGACCTCCATTATTTCATCGAGTCAAGCTCTTTCTGCAATTCTATCATGTGGTTTCTGCAAGCGGTTATCTCGCCTGTGTATTTGTTGAACCACTCAACGTCCATTTCGTTAGGCTCTTCCTGCAAAAGAATCGCCTGAACGAGCGCTGATTGTGAACGTGATCTCTTACGCTCTATTTCCTCGATAGTAAGTCTGCATTTCTTTATTTCTCTTTTAAGCTGCCCTTTACTGCTCACGTTATTGTCCTCCTTGCATTAATTTCCCATTTTATCAACCGAATCAACTATCTCGTTGACTTCCCTATAGCCTTTGTCAAGATTTTCGGTGATATGGTCAAGTGCTTTTTTTACGTCCTCAAGCTTGCCCTGCATTTGTTCGGGATACTTCACAAAGCAGTAATGAAGCTCGTTTATAGCCTTCTGCTCCTCCGTGTAATCGTCGATAAGAAACACCAGCGACCTTGCCGCACCCATATCCGAAAGTATCATGTTATATCTTGTTGGAAGATCTTTGCCGCTTTCAAGATAAGTGTCTATCTCCTCAGAGGCGGCAGACAGATTTTCCATATACTTAGCGATGTAAGTCTTTCTGACTTCCTCTGACTTGTCCATATAAAGCCCTATGAAAACAAACAGCCCTGCAAGTGCCGCAATACAAATAACGATAGCCGTTATCATTTTAGCCTTCATTATCTTTTCCTGATTCAAAGCTGTTCGCCTCCTTTTTCTCGTTTTCCTGCATTTTCAGCCGCTGAACTTCCTTTTCAACAGCCTCACGCATAAGCTTTTCTTTTTCTTCCTCAGCCGCTTTCAAGGCTTCCTCACGGTTTGAATATATTTTTATCTCAGCGATAGTTTTTACCTCATACACCGCCATGCACACCGTCGGCAGTATCACCAACAGCATAAGCAACTTTTTTCCCGATGCAAACGACCCAAGCCACTTGAAAAATCTGAGCTTTCCATAGTATTTTCCAATAATGCTGACTTTTTGCACCGTCACGCTGTCCTCTATTTTGTTAGCATCGCCTTTAGTAACAAAAGTGCCGTCGCTCAAAACCTCAGATATCCTGTGAGTGTTTATCTCGCCTTTAATACTATCATCCTGAGAGTAGAACGAAATGATATCTCCTGCCTTTAAGCTGTCAGTATCCGTCTTTTTGATGTAAATATAGTCACCCTCATGTATAGACGGCTCCATACTTCCGCTCACGACCTTCAGTACACTGTAACCAAAAATGCTTGCTGTTTTGCCGATACAGCCGCAGACCATTATGTACACCGTCACACTCAGCAGTGCCGCAAACACAGCAGAACCAAGTATTGTCAAAGCTATTTTTACTATCCTCAACGCCTTGTCGATGATACCGACGCTCCCTCCTGCACTAAGGTTTCTTTCTGTACTTTTCTTTCAAATGTCTTACCAGTCTGCCCACAGCCGAAACGTGATACTCCTTGTAAAGCCTCTTCATCTCAGTGTCGATAGCCTTCTGCTCCTCAGCGGTGCGCTGTGGCGGAATATATGGTCTTGGCGGTCTGTTCTTTCGCTCAAAACGTTTTCTCTTTTTAAACTGCCTGTTTTTAATACGCCTCTTTACATCATATTTCAGATACGGAGCATATTTTTCATAGATAATCTTGATTTCACGCTCTGCACGTTTTCTCTCTGCCTCAGCCTGTTCTTTTTCCTTCTTGACTTTGAACATCCTGATATAGTCCGGATTATCCGTCACAACAGGTATGATCCCAAATGCGTGAGCCAGAACATATGTTATGCCACGTTTTGCCATGTAATATGGATTTTTGGAATATTCTTTAAATATCTCATTGATATTTTTATTTTCAAAGCTTTCACGTTCAGCTTTAAGACGCTCAGCACGTTCACGCTCACGGCGTTCCTGCTCACGCTGCTGTTGTGCTTCTTTCGCCTTTTTTGCAGCGATCTCAGGGGACTCATACTCTGACACAAAGCTTGAAGACACGGCTTCTTCATTCGTGCTGATCTGCTGATCCATAGCAGATCCAAGGCTGCTGCGGACGAGCTTTTTCTCCTCTCGGATCCTGGCTCTTTCCTCACGGACACGCTGCTCCTCTTCACGTCGTTGACGCTCTTCCATTTGCCTTTTGCGTCTTGCGATCTGCTTGATCTCTTCCTCTTTTTCACGGCGTTCACGTTCCTCACGCTCCGCCTTTTCTCTTGCAGCCTGCTCCGCCTGCTGTTTTTTGATAAGCTCCAATCTTCTGCGTTCTTCTTCCTCATGCTCCAGCCTTATGCGCTCTTCTTCCTCACGTCGCTGACGCTCCAGTTTCTCCTGCTCGGCACGCTTTCTTTCAGCTTCTGCAGCCGCAAGCTCCTCAGCCCTCTTACGGTCTTCCTCGTCTTTGAGAAACTGCTTTTCTATCTCAACTATACGGTCAAGCTCTGCCGCAAGGTTTCCTGCCTCTTCGGCAGTCATACCCATATCTGTCTTACTTGCACTACTTTGTTCACCCTCGCCAACTATGACATCATATTTATCAGACGTCTGCTTATCAAAACGCCTGACAACCTTTGGTGCGAGGGCCTTGCTCTTTATGGTTTTAAGCTCCTCCGACCTGTCTGCCCCATGGGTATATGAGCGGAAAAGCATATAGTTCATTGCGGTCAGACCATATATATCCTCGATATAAGAATCATCAGGTCTTTGTGCAGTATCAGAAACGTTGACCTCGTAGCCTGCCTTATCGTAGCTTTCAATAAACTGCCAAAGGGTAAGACACGCCATAAGGTCCACATTTTTGGTGATAGCGTTTGTTCTCATAACAGGCGGTCTGATAAAAGCGTTGCCAAGAGTGGTACAAAGCACTGAGCCTTTATAGCCCTCGATAGCCTTTTTGACCCTTTCAAGCCTTGCCCAAACGTCAGTATCCTTGCTGCCGCCGACAAGACTGTCAACAGTTTCTATCTTAAAACTAATATTGACCTTTCTGCCGTCGCCGCTGTCAGCCACGGTATCATAATTAAAAGAATAAGCCTCCTGCGCCTCTGCGGTCTGGACAAGCTTATTGTATCTTATATTTATAAAAATGTATAGCCTGTCAATAAGGGTATTTACAAATCTATTTTCATATGTATCGAGAGTTTCCTCTTTATGAATGTTGAGTATCTTTGACGGAGTTATCTTTCCTGTCTTTTTGTCGATATCCTGAATAAGATCGGTATGCTGTCCCAGATGTTTTATGGACTCTACTGTTATCTTCCTTGACATAGCGATAGGCACGATCTCTTCCACTTCTTTAATGGTGTTTCTGGGATTTCTTATTACCGTATCAAGATGTGGCAGAGCTTTTTCTATCTCCGCAAGCCAGGACGAATCTATATTCTTCTCGATTATTTTACGATTAAAAGATACAGTTTTTTCGCCCGAAAGAAGCAAGGCACGGGCTGCCGCAAAGCTGTTATTGCCGTCAAACGTCTTTACAGCTTTGTCAAAAGCTGCACGCTGTTCGTTGTATTCGCTCATGCCCGTCCCTCCTCTCAAAAATTATGAGTACAAATTTTAGTACAGTTTTTGCAATCTTTCAAGATATGCTATAGACTCTTTCATAGTGTTTCTGCCGAAAAGTTTCTGCATATAGGTGCAAAGCTCTTTCAGCTCGTCCCTGAGCATTGCAAGGTTCAAGGACTCAAATTTTCTGAATATCTTTGTGGCAAGCACATAGTCAATGCCGTCAAGCTCCTCGCCGCCGCAGGCAACATATACAGTAACAAACAGGTTCATCTGTTTAAGTATACGGTTACCGAAAGCCACTCTAAGCTTTTCAATTACCCAAAGGTCAAGCTGCTGGATCTTTTTCAGACTGTCCTGTGAAACAGGATACATCTGAAAGGCCTCTTTGAAAAGTGTATCAAGATGTTCAAAGCTTAAATTCATAGGCGGCGTGTCAGGTGCGTCAAAGGCAACTCCCTTTGCGTCAAGATTGATAGGCTGTGCACGGTCGTATACCTTATCTGAGATAGTGAACGTGGAATCGTCGTTGTTGGCAGTACCGATATACCAAATGTTCTGCGGAATACGCAGTTTGCCCTTATCAAGGCGAACAGGGTCGGTACTCCACACATTAGGAACAAGATCAAGCTCCCACTCGGCAGGATCAGGCATTTCAAGAATCGAGAGCATTTCTGCAAAGTAATATTCTACTCTCGCAATGTTCATCTCGTCGAGGAGTATGAAGTTTACATCGTCATTGTATTCAGAAGAATAAATTCTTTTGAGGACTTCTGTTTCATTAAAGTTCTTCGTGAACTCGTTGAAGTAGCCGAAAAGCTCAGTTCTGTCACGCCATGACGGCTGAACAGAAGCAATAGTGGTATCTTTCTGCAAGAACTTACCGAATGAATACGGCAGCGATGTTTTACCTGTACCAGAGATACCTTGCAGGATAATGAGCTTTGTTGAAGCCATGCCTGCAATGAAAAGTCGGATAGTTTTTATGTCATAATAAAGGTGCATTCTTGAGCAGGCAAAGTTTCTGTATGCTTCGCAGATACCGCTAAGGGTAATGTCATTATTGTAAGCAGGCGGCTCGTATGTCTTGTAGAAATTGTCCACCTCGATAAGCTTTGAAAAACGGCAATCTGCTGTCTGAACAACGCCGTCCACAATGGTTTGAACTTCGCCCTGTGCAGGCATCTGCTCGCCCTCTGCAAGCTTTGTTTCACCCTCTGCAAGAGCGGTGTTGTCATAGACCCCAAGCTGAGCCACCTTCATTGCCATGATCTCATCTTTCTCCTTGGTCATTTTGACCACCTGACGCTGCAGGTCAGATATCTCTTCGATAAGATCCTCGTTGCTGACGATAGAGTGTCTGAATCTTATGTACTTTCTCACAGCAAGCACTATCATAAAAATAATAAGCACAAAGATAGCCACAACAACGATAATTGCAAGCACAGAAAGTATCCAGCCCAGCGCACCAAAGTCTGCCGAGTAGGTCTTGAATATCCTTATGTAGTTTTTTATATTGAAGATCTGTTTTATGCCATTCCACAAACCCTTGAAGATCTGTCCGAAGCCCGCAAGCATTGACGACATGAAAACAAAAAACCATTTCAGAAATCCATTCATAATGTATCACCCAAGCAGCAGTTATTTGTCATTTTTCTCCTGCTGTGCATTTTCCTCTTCCTTTTTCTTCTGCTGTGCAAGGTATTCCTCAACTGCACGTCTTTTTATTTCTTCCTCATCGCTCTCTGTGATAGCAGGACGCTTTACCTCGATTATGGTTGCGATAAGCTTATAAAGCTCAAAGAGGAAAAACAGTGCTATCGGCAAAAGTATGCAAATGAAAAATCCCGTTTTTGTTCTGAGAAAATCCATTACCTTGCCGAAACCGCCTATTTTTGCACCTTTCCACTGACCGATTATATCACCTGCATAAACAGTGTATGTATCATCTACGTTATTAGCATCGCCTCGTGTGATAAAGCCTACAGAGCCGTTATCATTGAGTACCTCTGCGATACGGTGTGTATTCTTCACCTTTTTGCCCTCTATAAGAGTCCAGAAAGTGATAACGTCGCCCTTTTTCAGAGAATTGATATCGTCTATTTCCTTTGATATAATAAGGTCGCCTTTTTTAAAAGTTGGCTTCATTGAGTCAGATTCAACTGTGAGCGGGATATATCCCAGCAGACTTGCCGTACCATTATTCTTATCAGACGAGAACACGAGAATTGTTATAAGCAGTGCAAAGATAAGCACCACCCATGCGATAACATTAAAAACGATCTTCAAAGCTTTTTTCATAATTCAAAACCTCGGAACCCCGAGGCTTCCTCCCTTCTAATTTTTTAAGTTGTTTCAACGATCTTGAAATTCATACCAAGCTTCATTGTGCCACCGATTATTTTGTCAACACAATCAGGGTCATTTCCCTCAAGCCATATAACTACTGTATACTTGTCTTTCTCACCAGGACCAAGCTTTTCACGTCGGTCCTTCATGACCTCAGTAGAGGAGGCGAACTCCTTGTCGCAATCGCTTTCCTTACCGCTGCCGTCAGACTTTGTTTTACCATAAACGGTTTTCTCGCCATTCACGAAAAGCTCCACTCTGATAGCTTCATCAACACCGTTCGTGACGTTCTCGATAGTCATTTCGCTGTCATAGCTAAGTGTGTCTTTACCGGAATTTATGAGATAGAAAGTATAAGCTATATACCCCTCGCCGTTATGGCTGCCGTTTATCTTGTCGATATTGTCAGGGAGATCTTCGCCACTGATATTTGTCATATCATAGAGGATACCCGCATTGAGCCTTGAATTGCTCGTGGTATAGTCAGGAGTTTCCGAAAGAGTAAGCCCCTGATCTATCATATCATACTTATTTATCTTAACTGTAAAGCTACCATACTTGTCGTAAAAATAAGACACCGCATAAGCCGCCGCCACGATAGCGATAAGTATAATGGCAAGTATTTTAAGCAATCTCATCAATACCACATAGCGTTTAGCTTCCTTGGCGGTCCTGCGAAGTGCAAGGGTATCGACTACTCTTGTATTTTTATCTATATTTTTACCGTCCAAAACCGTATCACCCGTTTATTACTCATTTCTATTGCGAACGTATCTTTCCGCAATATATTTTCCTGCATTTTCTCCCGAATAGTAAAGGCACTGCATACCGCTGAGCTGTTTCACCTGCTTATCATTAGTAATGCCGTCAGCTATGACCTCAGCATTAAGGTCAAAAACGAAATTCAGCAGAGAGTTCACGCAGGTATCATACCTGTCGCTCTTACCAAGAACCTGAGCCACTGAGCCGTCAAGCATGATATTATCCACCTTGAACTCAGCGGTCTTAAGCATTTTAAAGCCCTCAGTGCCGAAGCCTGTAAGCAGAAAATGAAAGCCCTGTCTTCTCATAAGAGCCACATTATCTGCCGCTGTGCTGTCAGCTTCATCAAGCACATCAGGCGACAGCTCAAAGCAGACACGCTCATACTTCACGCCAAACTTATCGCAATAATCTGCCACAACTCTCGGAGCTTCCGTCTGCCTTAAAAATCTTGCAGGCACGAACACGCTTGCCCAATCAACGTCCACTTCCCTTTCGTGAAACTTGCCCAAAGCCTGCAAAAGCTGAACTAAAGCAAGCTTGAATATGCTAACACATCGGTCGGAAAGCTGAGCCACAGGGAGATAATCCGCAGGCATGGGCGTACCCATAGCAGGAGAATTGAGCCTTGTTTGCGACTGCAAAAAAGTGACCCTGCCGCTGTCGGTATTTTTTATAGGTCTATAGAAAAGCTCCACGGCACGAACGCCGTCAACTGTTGAATTACCGCTCAAAGCAAGTCACTTCCTTTCCTGTTCCAATGTATTATTATAGCATATTTTCGACAAAAAGTAAAGAAAAATCGGGATATTTCCCCAAATATGGAAAATTATTTTTTATGCCCATTTACCAAAAAACGCCGAATTTCTTCGGCGTCTTTTTTGTTTTATTGTTTGTTGATTAGATGCCGTCACGGCTATCAAGTGAGAAATCAAAATTAATATTCCAATCCTGATTTGCTGTAAGATCAGAGCACGAAGTGCTTTCACCCTCAAGCCATACACGAACAATAAATGATTCATATCCATACGCATCATCTGTAGCCTTTGGCATTCTAAAAACAACTGTATTCTTTGCAGTTGTGGCAGTATCATCACTATTATTTGCGTCAACTATCGTTGGAGCTTTCTTTACAGCTTCTGAATATTTATCAGCAATTGCACTTAAAACAGTATCAGTTGAATATGTTACCTTATTCAAAGCAAAAATAGAAGCACTCTCTCCGTCCTCAATAGTTGCAGTCAACGCAGTATCACCTGTCAATGTTGATGAACCCGTCAATGCACTAGGAGTATTACCTTCCGATATTGGCAGAATAGCAACTCTAACTGCATTTTTCAACTCATCATTGGAACCTTTTTCGTCATTTTCACCGTCAACTATAGTCACAGTACAATATACATCAGGTGTTGAAGTCTTGTCACTTGATCTTATCCACATTGGAACGTCTATAAAATAGCCGCTTTTTTTATCATCCTGTGCAATCTTAGTGGTTGCTTTACCAGGCTCTAATTTTGCAGTGTCACTGTTTTTAACAGCAACAACAGGTGCATCATCATTTACTTTTGTTCCACCAGCATATATCAAAGATTCATCACCAATCTTATACAAACCTGTTGCGCTATCTGATGAAGCTGGTTTCAACTTGCCAATTGTCTTGTAATAATCACTTACAGCAATTTTCTTAGTCCAAGTTGCACTATCAACCGCTGGTGTGGATATTGTATTACCTGATAAATCACCAAGTGAAATTTCAAGAGAATTGCTTGCTGTTGCAGACATCTGAAGTCCGTCAACTTCAACCTCTCTATTGAGCGTAAACCAAGCATAAGTAGCAGTAGAAAGCATTACAGCGGAAGTTGTGAGCATTGCAACTGCAGGTATAAGTTTCTTCTTAGCAGAAGTATTCTTCTTTTCATTAGTTTTCATATCTCTTCGTCCTTTTCATAATAATTTGTCGTTTTATACTGTCCGATACAGAGGGCACTCGTTATAGCCGATTGCGGTAACATGACCGCCAAGCACCTTTTGTTTATGTCAATATTATACTAAATCTGACCTGCTTTGTCAATAAGCTACCAGCTTAGTATACATTATATTTATCTTAATACTTATTAAAATGTCAGACACATTTTGCTATTTTTCGACATTATCATACTATGTAATAACAACAGAAAGCACGAAATAACGTCATTTGTTATTCCGTGCTTTTTAAACCGATTATTCAATAAATTTTTTTGTTAAACTTCAAACGTTTTTGTACATATTAAGTTTATATATGTACGCAAAAGTTACAATGCGTGAAATTTACAAAATATTTATATTCATTCTGCGCTGTCGAGCATTTTAACAGCCTTCATCATGATAGCACATTCAAGACGCTTCTTCTGTATCTGACATGACAGCTTGTGCGCATTGTGGATATCACCTGCGTAAATGTAGTTGTTTGCATTGCAACCGCCACTGCAATAGAACTTTGCCCAGCACTTTTTGCACTCAGGCTTGTTGTAAACGTGTGCGTGAGCAAACATATCTTTCATTTCCTCGTTAAATGTGCCGTCATAGAGATTGCCCATTTTGAACTCGGTGATACCAACGAACTGATGACATGGGTAAATATCGCCGTCAGGAGTAACAGAAACATACTCGTTACCGCTTCCACAGCCCCTAAGTCTCTTTATCGCGCAAGGACCTTGGTCGAGGTCTATCATAAAATGGAAGAAGTTTATGAACTTGCCCTCGTCCCTTATCTTCTGTATCTTCTCAGAAAGTATCTCATACTCCTTGAAGATCCTCGGCAGGTCAGCCTCAGTGATAGCATAAGGCTCGCTAGGGTCTGCCATAACAGGCTCAACGGATATCTGGTCGAATCCAAGGTCATAAAGGTGCATTACATCATTTGAGAAGTCAAGATTATACTTTGTGTAAGTGCCTCTTACATACCAATCCTTGTTCTTAGGACGTTTCTCAACAAGCTTCTTAAAGTTAGGGATAATCCTGTCATAGCTTCCCGAACCGTCAACACGCACTCTCATTCTGTCATTGACTTCTTTTCTTCCGTCGATAGACAGAACAACGTTGTACATTTCCTTGTTGATGAAGTCTATCATCTCGTCAGTGAGGTGTACACCGTTTGTGGTAACAGTAAATCTGAACTTTTTATTGTGAGGCTCCTCCTGTGAACGTGCATACTCAACAAGCTTTTCTACCGTACCGAAATTCAGTGACGGCTCACCGCCGAAGAAGTCCACCTCAAGAAATTTTCTGTCTCCTGAACGCTCTATAAGAAAATCTATAGCACGCTTGCCTGTTTCATAGTCCATGAGCATTCTGCCCTGACCGAAATCGCCTGTTGAAGCAAAGCAATATTTACATCTCAGGTTACAGTCGTGAGCAATATGCAGACACATTGCCTTGATAGGCGAAGCCACAGCAGACAGGGCATACTTCTCGTAATCGTCCTCGCTGAACAATATCTTGTCATTATAAAGAGAAACTATCTCCTCATAGCAATCCTCGATATCCTTGCTGTCATACATCTTTGACAGCTTTCTTACAACGTCCTCAGGACATTTCTCCTCAAAAGGCGGCTCAACATTGTCTAACAGATCGTATGTCAGATCGTCTATAATATGTACTCCGCCGCTGTTCACGTCAAGCAGTGCATTAAAGCCGCCAAGCTTAAACTTGTGTATCATTTAAAAATCACCTTTCGTATTTATATTCATATACAAATTTATACAAAAATAAAGGGACATAAAAATGTCCCTTTAGCAAGGCGTGTGTACGCTCGCACGCCTCAGAAAGATCGGAATATTAAGCTTCTCTCTCGCACTTCTGGTTAGCAACTGTGCAGGAGGTCTTGCAAGCTGACTGACATGATGCCTGACACTTGCCGCAGCCACCCTTAGCAGCAGTCTTCTTGAGATTAGCCTTATTGATCGTCTTGATATGTTTCATAGGATTTTACCTCCAATAATTGATTTACACTAATTATACCACATATCCCACTATGTTTTATGAACGAATAGTTAATGCAGTATAAATATTTATCCTTATCAAAAACGGCTGCTTTTAGAATTTACCCCTACAACTCCGCCTACGCCTGCACACACAAGGGTAAGCACAAGCTTTGCAGACACGGAAAAGCTTTCGGCTGCCTTTGAAAACAGTGCGCTGAGTATAACAATGATAAGAAAAATGAACACTCCGCACAGCACACCTGACAGCAGACCGTTTCTACGTTGCCTTTTTCCGCAGACATATCCCCCTGCATACGCCCCGATTCCAAGTGCCGCTGTTGACATCACCGACAGCATAAGATCGGTGGCATCTATCTTAGTGATAACATACGCAAAAGCAAGCACAGCAACAAATATCGCACCGCACCCCACGCAGGCAGAAATTGCCGTAGATGACAGCACAGAAAGCTTTCTGCCCCCAAAAAGCCTGTTATTTTTCATATCCGCACCCCCACACTGAATATCCTAAAGAAATTATATTCAAAGGCACGGACAATAAGAACACAAAAAGGGACGGATAAAACTACCCGTCCCTCAACAGCGATATTTACTTTACGTCACCGTCATGAATTGTTTCGTTCTTAGCGATAGCCCACTTTTTAACACGGATCTTACTTCTGTCGCCGCCTGTTTCGATAACAACAGTGTCGTCCTTGATAGAGAACACGATACCAACGATTCCGCCGTTTGTAACGACCTCGTCACCTATCTCAAGGTTATCTCTCATCTCAGCGTCTTTCTTATCCTGCTTTTTCTGCGGACGGATAATAAAGAAATAGAAGAACACGATTATGAGTACCAGTGGGATAAAAGTCATGGCAAGTGATGCAGGTGAACTCTGCTCAGCAGCCAAAACTGAAATAATTGCTGACAAATTCATCAAAAGACCTCCAAATCTAATAATACTATATTAGTATATCAGATATTTGCACAAACTTCAAGCCTTTTAACAAATAATTTTCATTTACAAGAAATTATTTCTTGTTCTTGATATACTCGTCGATAGCAGCGGCAGCCTTTTTGCCTGCACCCATAGCGAGGATAACAGTAGCAGCGCCTGTAACAGCGTCACCGCCTGCGTAAACGCCTTCCTTAGTTGTTGACTCGTTCTCGTCAACGATAAGGCAGCCGTGATCGTTTGTTTCAAGACCAGGAGTTGTACTTCTGATAAGTGGGTTAGGTGATGTACCGATAGACATGATAGCTGTATCAACGTCAAGAATGAAGTTTGAACCCTCGATAGGGATAGGACGTCTTCTGCCGCTTGCGTCAGGCTCGCCCAGCTCCATTTTGATGCACTCCATGCCGTTTACATGACCGTTCTCGTCGCCAACTATCTTAACTGGGTTATTAAGAACGAGGAACTCGATGCCCTCTTCCTGAGCGTGATGAACCTCTTCCTTTCTTGCAGGAAGCTCGTCCATTGAACGTCTGTATACGATATAAACGTGCTCAGCGCCAAGTCTCATTGCAGAACGAGCAGCGTCCATAGCAACGTTACCGCCACCTACTACAGCTACGTTCTTAGACTTCATGATAGGGGTATCATAATCGTCCTTGTATGCCTTCATAAGGTTGATTCTTGTAAGGTACTCGTTAGCAGAGTAAACACCTACAAGACCTTCGCCCTCGATACCCATGAATCTTGGAAGACCTGCGCCTGAACCTACGAATACAGCTTCATAGCCCATGCCCATAAGCTCGTCGATAGAAAGAACTCTGCCGATAACCATGTTTGTCATGATATGTACGCCCATGTTTGTCAGATTGTCTATCTCGTGCTGAACGATAGCCTTTGGAAGTCTGAACTCAGGGATACCATACATAAGAACGCCGCCTGCTGTATGGAATGCCTCATAGATAGTTACATCGTAACCAAGCTTAGCAAGGTCGCCTGCAACTGTAAGGCTTGAAGGACCACCGCCGACAACAGCTACCTTATGACCGTTTGGCTCAGCCTTTTCAACTGCAACTGCCTTGTCCATCATATAGTCTGCACAGAATCTCTCAAGTCTGCCTATACCGACAGGCTCGCCCTTGATACCTCTTACACACTTGCCCTCACACTGATGCTCCTGTGGACATACACGTCCGCAAACAGCCGGCAGAGCGTTTGTTGTTTTGATGATAGCATAAGCCTCTTCAAACTTGCCCTCTGCTACCTTTGCGATAAACTCAGGAATCCTAACGCTTACAGGACATCCTGTCATACAAGGCTTGTGCTTACAGTTAAGACATCTCTGAGCTTCTTCTATAGCCTGCTCAGGGGTGTAACCCAAAGTAACTTCCTTGAAGTTTCTAGCTCTTACCTTTGGCTCCTGCTCTGCGATAGGAGTCTTTGTCAAACTCATATTAGCCATTATCTTACACCTCCAGTAAGTCTGCACAAGTGAGCCTTTTCCTGCTCCTTATAAGTTGAGTTTCTTCTCATAAGCTCGTCAAAATCTACCTTCTGACCGTCAAAATCAGGGCCGTCAACGCAAGCATACTTGATCTTGCCGTCAACAGTTACACGACATCCGCCGCACATTCCTGTGCCGTCGATCATGATAGGGTTGAGTGAAACGAGAGTCTTGATGTCATAAGGCTTTGTTACCTTGCAAACGAACTTCATCATTGGAACTGGTCCGATAGCGATGACCTCGTCAAACTTAGCACCGCCGTCAATAAGCTCCTGAAGCTTGTTTGTAACAAATCCGTGATAGCCGTATGAACCATCGTCTGTACAGATGTGAAGATGTGAAGATGCCTTGCCCATTTCGTCCTCGAGGATAACGATATCCTTGCTTCTGAAGCCTGCGATAAGATCAACTTCAACGCCCATGCTGTGGAGTTTCTTAGCCTGTGGGTAAGCGATAGCACAGCCAACGCCTCCGCCTACTACTGCAACTCTCTTGATACCCTCGTCATACTCTGTGGCAACGCCGAGAGGACCAACAACGTCATGGATATAGTCGCCCTCATTAAGTCTTGCAAGCTCAGTTGTAGATGCACCTACTACCTGGAAAATAATTGTGATCGTGCCCTTTTCTCTGTCATAGTCAGCGATAGTGAGCGGAACACGCTCGCCCTTCTCATCAACTCTGTAGATGATGAACTGACCAGCCTCAGCCTTAGCGGCAATGTAAGGTGCGTCGATCTCCATAAGAACAACAGCATCGTTGAGCTGTCTTCTTGTTACGATTTTGTACACTAAAATCCCTCCCTGAATAATTAGCAAAATAATATTGTTTTAGGCAAATAATACAAAAACATTTTCTATTATCGCCTTACAGCATATAACATTATACTATATTTAAAAAGAAATTTCAATAGTTTTTTGTTTACTTCCATAAATTTTATAATAATATATCACAATTTGTTTACATTTAACATACCATAATTTATATATCACATATCATTTTACAGATGTATCAAGATTATCAAAAGCAATTTCGATATACTTCTGCTCCTGAGCACCTCTATCACTGCCGCCAAACAAGCTTGCATAGCCGTATACCGCCGCTCCTGCGTAGTTATAACTAACTACAGCGTCATTTATCTGCCTGCCGATAATGCCGATATTTTCCGAAAATTCGCTTTCGCTGTCTATCTTATATACTCCCAGTCCTGCCACCAGCGTAACATCAGTTGTGCATATATCAGCCCACTGCTGTAGGGTGTCCTCATAAGGTTTCACAGAATTTTCATAACCGAAATATATCTGCGGACAGATATAGTCTATATACCCTTCCTCACTACACCACTTTTTCACATCAGCGTACATATACTCATAGTTATTTTCCATATTTCCCTGAGGTGAAACTCCCACCAGAATATCCTTATCCACTGCTTTTACCGCACTGTATATCTCCCCCACCATAAGGGAGATATTGTTCAGCCGCCACTGTGAAAGGTCGTCAAACTCCGTCTGGGCAGAAAAGCACTGTGCGTCAAAATCCTCGTCAGTTGTGGGATAAAAGTAATCGTCGAAATGCAAGCCGTCAATATCATAATTTTCTGCAAGCTCCGCTGCACCTTCTGCTATAAGCTGTCTTACCTCATCATAAGCAGGATCGAGCCACAAATGGCTGTCGCCATCAACGCTTTCAAGATAGCCGTTGTCCTCATCATACCATTTTTTCAACAAAAAGCTGCTGTCATAAGTCTGAAAACATTCCTCGTTCTCACACCTGAGAGGGTTTATCCATGCGTGAAAAGAAAGCCCCTTACCATGTGCAGTCTGTATCATTATATCAAGCGGGTCGAAGTCACTCTGCTCACCTGCCACGCCTGTTATATATCTTGATGCAGGATAAAGTTCCGAATCATATATAGCATCGCCAAAAGGTCTGACGTGAACATACAGGGTGTTGCAACCGATGCTCAAAGCATTTTCACACGCCTGAGAAAAGTTCTCACGAAACTCCTCGGCACTTTTCCCGGTGAGCATATCAGCAAGGTCAATATAGGATATCCATATAGCTTTCTGCACAGTATAATTAAGCTTGTGTGACGTTTCCACATCAGTGTAGTTTTTCTCTCCGCACACAGGTATCACCGAAGCTTTTTCCATAGTCATAAGCCTGTCCCTCTGAGAATTTACCTCACCTCCGCAGGAGCAAAGGGTCACAAAGCACATAAGTAAGGTAAGAATTTTTTTCAAGAATATCAGTCCTCCGAATCAGTATCATTGAATTATACTATTCTTATTGGACAAATATTCTGCTTTTATACAGCCCCAACGACCTCAGGTCGCCCATACAAAAAAAGAACGGACAGACCTGCCCGTTCTTTGATAAACATATTTCCAGACTATGGAAGAAGTCTGTTGATATCTCTTGGGAACAGTGATGTTTCCCTGATGTTGTTCTTGTTAAGAAGCTTCATGAGAAGTCTTTCAAGACCGATACCAAGTCCGCCGTGAGGTGGCAGACCATACTTGTGAGCCTCAAGATAGTTCTTGAAGTCAGCAGGGTCAAGTCCCTGAGCCTTCATCTTCTCTACCTGCTCGTTATAATCGTGTATTCTCTGACCGCCCGAAGTAATTTCAAGTCCTCTGAACAAAAGGTCGAACTTGTATGCTTCTCTTGGGTCTTCTCTGGAGTTCATTGCATAGAACGGAGGCTTCGATGATGGGAAGTGTGTAACAAAGATAAAGTCTGAATCGTACTTTTCCTTGGCATACTTGCCGAGGTTTACCTCGTCCTCCGGGTCAAGATCGAACTTCTTGCCGCTTCCCTCGCCGCCTCTCAGCAGTTCGATAGCGTCAGCAAACTTGATAGACGGAACTTCCTTTATCTCAGGAACATCAGCGTCAAGTATCTTCAACTCGTTCTGATAGTTTTCCTTGATATACTCGAAAATGGATTTGAGCATTGCGATCTCCATTTTCATAACGTCATACATACTGTCGATATAGCCCATTTCAAAGTCAAGACCGATATACTCGTTGATATGACGTGAAGTAGCGTGCTTTTCAGCTCTGTATACAGGTGCTATCTCATAAACTCTGTCAAAGAATGCCACAGCCATTTGCTTATAGAACTGCGGTGACTGGTTAAGGAACGCAGACTTACCGAAATAGTCAAGGCGGAAGATGTTAGCGCCGCCCTCTGCACCCTGAGCAACTATCTTTGGCGAGTGTATCTCAGTGAAGTTGTTTGCCTGCATGAACTTGTGCATACCCTGAACAAGACCCTCCTGGAGCTTGAATATAGCTCTCTCATAAGGGTTTCTCAGTGAAGCCGCACGGTTGTCAAGATTTACTTCTATTGTGCAGTTAAGTCTGCCCTGTGATATTTTTAAAGGAAGCTCAGCGGCGTTCGTTGAGATAAGCTTGATAGAATCAAGCTCTATTTCAAGACCATTGAAATCCTTAGGGTTTTCCTTAACGATACCCTTTACGTTTACAAAGAAGCCCTCTCTCAGACCCTCGATAGAATCCTTGCAGTTGTCGGCAGAGTAAACTGTCTGTATAACATCTCTTGAGGTTCTTACAACGATAAAGGCAATGCTTCCCATGTTCTTTATTCTATGAACACAGCCTGAGAACTCAACTTCCTTGCCCATATTAGCCTTAGCGTCAGCAAGCATAAACTCTTTCTTGACGTCAGCCGTATCTATCATAAGCATTTTGCCGTCATTTTCAGGTACATACTTATCGGCGTTCTCATACTTTGTGAGCTTTGAAGTGTCGATAACGTTGTCCTTTACGTCCTCTTTCTTCTCTGCGTCAGAAGCAGCGCTTGCAGCGGCAGCTTTCAGCTTGCTTTCAAGAATTTCCTTGATTATCTTAGGTGTTGCAACGCCCTTGAGAGCCTTTGTACACTGACCCATGATAAAGCCGAATACCTTTGTTTCACCGTTCTTATACTGCTCTACCTGTGCAGCATTTGCGGCGAGTATCTCGTCAACGCCTGCCTCAACCTTTGCAGTATCTACAGTAATTATCATACCCTTGCTCTTTGCAATGTCCATAGGCTTGCCGCCCTCTTCTACCATTGCTCTGAACACGGTCTTAGCGTCGTTCTTTGATACCTTTTCAGTATCAGCCATTTCAACAAGCTCTGCAAACTCCTCAGGTGTGAAGCTGATATTGTTTATATCTATCTCGCCCAGATTTACTCTTCTCATAAACTCGCCGAGAATGAACACAGCCACGCTCTTAGGATTGTTATATCTCTTAAGTGCATTCTCAAAGAAATCTGAGATTATCTTTGTTTGGATAAGCGTTTTTGCGTCTATCTCAGAAATACCGTATTCCTCAGTGTATCTCTTGAATCTGCTGCTTGGCATTTCAGGCAGTTTAGCCTTTATCTCATCAAGCTGAGCGTCTGTAAGGTTTACCTGAAGAATATCAGGCTCTGGGAAATAACGATAATCGTTAGCGTTTTCCTTTGTACGCATTGAAGTTGTCTTATCTCTGTTTGCGTTGTAACGTCTTGTTTCCTGAATGACCTTTTTGCCAGCTTCAAGAAGAAGCGCCTGTCTTTTTTCCTCATACTTGATAGCTCTGCCAACAGACTTGATAGAGTTGATGTTCTTTATCTCCGCACGAGTACCGAACTCAGTTGCGTCAGGACGCATAAGAGAGATATTAACGTCACATCTCAGTGAGCCTTGCTCCATTTTACAGTCGCAAACGCCTGCATACTGCAAAAGCAGAGATATCTGCTCAACGAAAGCCATAGCTTCTTCTGCTGACGCTATATCAGGCTCAGTAACTATCTCGATAAGCGGGATACCGCATCTGTTATAGTCAGCCATTGAGATTCCGTTGAAAGCGTCATGAACGAGCTTACCGGCGTCTTCCTCAAGGTGGATATGGTTTATTCTGATATTCTTTTTCTGACCGTTCACCTCGATAGGCACATATCCGGGACCTACGATAGGTCTGTAAAGCTGTGATATCTGATATGCCTTTGGCAGGTCAGGATAGAAGTAGTTCTTTCTGTCGAATACTGAAAACTTGTTGATACCGCAGTTGAGTGCATATCCTGCCTTTACAGCATACTCTACAGCCTGCTGATTGATGATAGGCAGAGTACCGGGCATACCTGTACATACAGGACAGCATCTTGTATTTGGCGCACCGCCGAACTCAGCGGAGCAGTTACAAAAGATCTTAGTTTTGGTAAGCAGCTCGGCGTGGATCTCAAGGCCGATGACCGTTCTCCATTTTTCCATTTGTCTTACCTCCCTTAAAGCTTTGGCGCAACAGGCTTGAAGCCCTTTTCGTATGCGTCGGCAGTCTTGATGATAGTTGCCTCGTCGAACTTTCTGCCTATAACAGACATACCGATAGGCATACCCTTGCTGTCATAGCCGCAAGGAGTTGAAATTGCAGGCAGACCTGCGATATTTACTGTAACTGTGCATATATCAGCCTGATACATCTGAACAGGGTCGGAAGTCATCTCAGGGCTGTATGCAACAGCAGGAGTTGTCGGCGTAAGAATAACGTCACACTTCTCGAATATATCGTTGTATTCTTTTCTGATAAGCTGTCTGAGAGCCATTGCCTTTCTGTAATAAGCGTCATAATATCCGCTTGACAGGCAGTAGTTACCAAGAAGTATTCTTCTCTTTACTTCCTCGCCGAATCCCTCTGAACGTGACTTGATTATAAGCTCCTCATAGCTGTCGGCTGTGAGCGTTCTGTGACCATACTTGATACCATCATATCTTGACAGGTTTGAAGCAGCCTCAGCGCAGGCAAGAAGATAATAACAAGGAACAGCATACTTAAGCGACGGCATAGAACACTCGATAAGCTCAGCGCCCATTGCCTTATATTCCTCGGCAGCCTTTAAAACGGCAGCCTTTACCTCATCATTGATGCCCTCTGCATAGAACTCCTTAGGGAGTGCTATCTTCATGCCCTTCATTGACTCGCCTATCTTTGCGGTGAAGTCAGGCACTTCAAGCTTTGAGCTTGTGCCGTCATGGAAGTCATAGCCGCATATCTCATTAAGGAGTATAGCGCAGTCATGAGCGTCAAGACCGATAGAGCCTATCTGGTCAAGAGATGAAGCGAAAGCCACAAGACCAAATCTTGAAACTCTGCTGTATGTTGGCTTGATACCTGTCACGCCGCAGAAAGCAGCAGGCTGTCTGATAGATCCGCCTGTATCAGTACCAAGAGCAACAGGTGCAAGTCCCGCAGCAACTGCCGCAGCAGATCCGCCTGATGAGCCTCCAGGTACACGGTCAAGATCATAAGGATTCTTTGTCTTTGCAAAAGCGGAGGTCTGTGTAGAGCCTCCCATTGCGAACTCGTCCATAGAAGTCTTGCCGAGCATTACTATATTCTCAGCGTCGAGCTTTTCCATAACGGTCGCATTATAAGGCGGAACAAAGTTTTCAAGCATTTTTGACGCACAGGTGGTCTTTACGCCCTCTGTACAAATGTTGTCCTTTACTGCCACAGGTATTCCTGTGAGAGCCTTTGCTTCGCCCTTATCGATAACGCCCTGAGCCTTTTCAGCCTGCTCCAGAGCCTTTTCCTCAGTAACAGTGATAAAGCTCTTTACCTTATCGTCATATTTCTTTATTCTCTCAAAATATGTCTGTGCAAGCTCTTTAGCGGAAATTTCCTTACTGTCAAGAGCCTTACGCATATCACGGATTTTCATTGAAGAAACGTCCAAATTTCACACTACCTTCCTTTTAAATTTACTCTACGACCTTAGGCACTACAAAGCAGTTGTTTGTATTCACTGCATTTGAAAGGACCTTTGAAGTAGGCATAGATTCGATGACCTCGTCTTTTCTCAGATCGTTGAGGTAAACATCATGATTGTCCTTGAGATCGTCATAGGTAATGTCGATTTCCTTTACGGTATCCATAAGATCAATAATATCAGTCATCTGCTCGGCTGTGGCTGCAAGCTCTTTATCGGAATATTCCAGCTTGCTAAGCTCTGCCAGATACTTGACCATGTTCAAATCCATATATAATCCCTGACCTTTCTTAATATTAAGGCAACGCCTTAGGTGCAAAAATACACCAATTCAATTTAATATTATACTACATCTCATACTATTTTGCAAGCAAAAATCACATAAATTCCGATTTTTTTAATATTTGCTCACCAAACGCCCTGAAAATAGCAAGACCCACAGAGAAATTCCCTGTGGATCTAAGCGTCATTACTTATTATTCTTTGTATATTTATCGAAAATATCAGTGAAATCAAATGTTGCGAAATAGTCAGCAGGAGTTTCGGCACGTCTTATCATGTCGAATGAGCCGTCCTCGTGGAGGAGTATCTCTGCTGAACGGAGCTTTCCGTTGTAGTTGTAGCCCATCGAGAAGCCGTGTGCGCCTGTGTCGTGGATAACAATTATATCGCCTGTGTCTATCTCAGGCAACATTCTGTCGATCGCAAACTTATCGTTGTTCTCGCAAAGACCGCCGGTTACGTCATACTTGTGGTCGCATGGAGCGTTCTCCTTGCCAAGAACTGTAATGTGATGATATGAACCGTACATAGCAGGACGCATAAGGTTGCAGGCACAAGCGTCAAGTCCAACATACTCCTTATAAGTATGCTTGTGATGTGTGCAGGTAGCAACGAGATGACCGAACGGAGCAAGCATATATCTGCCAAGCTCTGTGAAGATAGCAACGTCCCCAAGACCAGCAGGAACCATTATATCCTCAAATGCCTTGCGAACGCCCTCGCCGATAGCGAAGATATCGTTCTGTGGCTTGTCAGGCTCATATGCTATACCAACACCGCCTGAAAGGTTTACGAACTTGATGTCTGCACCCGTCTTTTCATGAAGCTCAACAGCAAGTTCAAAAAGTATTCTTGCAAGCTTTGGATAATAAGCGTTTGAAACAGTGTTTGAGGCAAGGAAAGCGTGAAGTCCGAAATGCTTTGCACCCTTCTGCTGAAGTACCTTAAAGCCCTCAAAAAGCTGCTCCCTTGTGAAGCCGTACTTAGCCTCACCAGGGTTGTCCATTATCTGAGTTTCTATCTCGAAATGTCCGCCCGGATTGAAACGGCAGCAGATAGTTTCAGGAATACCGCAAAGGTCGTCAAGATAATCTATGTGTGTGAAATCGTCAAGGTTGATATAAGCGCCAAGCTCTCTTGCCTTGAGAAAATCCGCCTTTGGAGTTACGTTTGAAGAAAACATGATGTCGCTTCCGCTGAATCCGCAGCAGTCACTCATCATAAGCTCAGTAAGAGAAGAACAGTCAACGCCGCAGCCCTCTTCCTTGAGTATTTTCAAAATGAATGGGTTAGGGGTAGCCTTTACAGCGAAATACTCTTTGAAGCCTTTGTTCCAGCTAAATGCCTTGTAAAGATCTCTGGCTCTCTGTCTGATACCCTTTTCGTCGTAGATATGAAAAGGTGTAGGATACTGCTTGATTATCTCCTCAGCCTTTTCCTTGGTTATAAATGGTGTTTTCATTATATATCAATCCTTCTGCAAATAATATATTTTATAAAAATACATATTTATCATACCATTTTAATACGGATTAGTCAAGTGAAATATCTGATTTTAAGAAATAAAATACACTTTATTGTCATTTTTCAATACAGCCACACCACTGTCACACCCATTTTAGTAAAAAAAGCACAAAGCACACAGCCGTAAAAGCCGTGTGCTTTGCATATAAAAGCCTGCTTTATGAAGCCTGATCAAACTGGCTGTTATAAAGCTCGGCATAAAATCCACCCTTTGCCATAAGAGTTTCATGGTTTCCGCTTTCGATAACGTCGCCGTCACGCATAACAAGTATCAGGTCTGCGTTTTTGATAGTCGAAAGTCTGTGTGCGATAACAAAGCTCGTTCTGCCCTTTGTAAGCTTATCCATTGCCCTTTGGATAAGAAGCTCCGTTCTCGTATCGACAGAAGATGTTGCTTCATCAAGTATGAGCATAGGCGCATTCTGGAGCATTGCCCTTGCAATAGTGAGAAGCTGTTTCTGTCCTGCGGATATTGCCACGCTTTCAGAAAGCACTGTATCAAAGCCCTCAGGGAGCGTATGAACGAACTTATCCAGACCGCAGGCTTTGCACACTCTTTCAAGGGACTCGTCGCTTATGCCCTCCATGTTGTAAACAAGGTTTTCTCTCACAGTGCCCTCAAAAAGCCATGTGTCCTGCAAAACCATGCTGAACATATTGTGGACAGTTTCACGGCTCAGCTGTGAGATAGGCGTGCCGTCTATGGAGATACTTCCACTGTTTATCTCGAAAAATCTCATAAGCAGATTTACCATTGTGGTCTTGCCTGCACCGGTCGGTCCAACGATAGCCACCTTCTGACCTGCCTTTACCTCTGCGGAAAAGTTCTTTATTATCACCTTGTCAGGAGTATCAGGATAGCTGAAACGAACATTTTCAAAACTTACGTTGCCATTTACCTCAGGAACTTCACTGCCCTTTCCGCTCTCGTCTGAAAGTTCCTCGCTTTCGATAAAGTCAAATATTCTCTGAGCTGAGGCGGAAGCTGTCTGCATATTTGTCATGCCCTGAGCTATCTGACCAAGAGGCGATGTGAAAAGTCTTACATAAAGAATGAACGAGATTATAACGCCGAATGTGATAGTGCCGTTAAGAGCGAGCATCGAGCCGAAAACGCAAACTGCAACGTATGCAAGATTTCCGA
>OHAN01000400.1_pt1 | contig 45128 bp, 44 predicted proteins | sample 1577121 | NCBI WGS metagenome assembly OHAN01 (sample SAMEA3541554, study PRJEB24748) | human gut metagenome | biome: human gut; feature: human-associated habitat; material: faeces | place: China | collected 2012 | reverse complement strand
GTTTCTTTTGGGATATTATCACCACCTTTTTACATTCTTTATATTCTGGTTAAATACAATTTCAATTTTTTATTAAGGCTTTTTACAAATTTTCTGTTCAAAGCCAAAAATGACACTGTGTCATATATTATAAGTGACACTGTGTCATTTGTCAATATTTTTATTTCAAACTTTCTGTGAATTTTTTGTGAACTTTTATAAAATGTTCATAATTTCTTTTAATTCTGAAATAGTATAATATTTAATTTGCTTTGTTTCTTCATTATTCTTAAGATTATAAAAAGATATTTTTTTGCTTTGTTCTGTGTTGTTAGGGTTATAATAAATAGCTTGAATGCCTGCTTTTAATGCTCCTTCTATATCTCTTTGAAAATTATCTCCTATCATTATGCATTCTTCTGGTTTATTTTCTCCAATCGCTTGAATAAATGCTTCTTGAAATGGTTTTCTTTTTGTATTTTCTGCAGCATATACTTCTTGAAAATATTTTAAAATTTTTGCTTTTTCTAATCTTTTTACTTGTTGATCTTTATACCAATCTGTTAAAACAACAACTTCATATTTGCTTTTAACATATTCTAATACTTTTATGGTTGATTCTGGTAATTTCTCTGGTGCACATTTTGACCACCTATTAATTAGCATTTCAATAAATTCCTCTGGATAATTTTTCTCTGTATATTTATTAATGAAATCAATCATTAATTTTGTATTAAATGTGTAATAATTATTTTCATATTCTATTAAAGCTTTTCTTATTTTTTTATTTTCTTCTTCTGTATATTCTATACCTAGTTCTTTTAAAACTATACCTATTTCATTATCATACTCTTTTTTCCATGGCATTAATGTATTATCCATATCAAATATAACTCTTTTTATCATTTTTTCTCCCTATTTTATTTTGTTACATTTTTCTAAACACGCCACATACTTTTCCTAGGATTTCACAGTTTGGAACTATTATTGGGTCCATTGTACTATTTTCAGGTTGTAATCTTATGTGGTCTGTTTCTTTGTAAAATGTTTTTACTGTTGCTTCATCTTCTATTAATGCAACAACAATTTCTCCATTGTTTGCATTGTTTTGTTTTCTTACTAATATATAATCACCATCTAGAATTCCTGCTTCTATCATACTTTCGCCTCTAACTGTAAGCATGAAACAGTCGGAATTACCAACAAAGTCAATTGGAATTGGAAATGTATCTGTAACATTTTCAACAGCTAAAATAGGCATACCTGCTGTTATTTTTCCTACTACAGGTACTTCTACTAATTCTTTTTGTGTGTAAAAATCTTTTGAAGATGTCTTTTTTGATTCTCCGTCTGTTCCTTTTAATAGTCTTAATGTTCTTCCTTTTTTGTCTTGTTTTTTAATATATCCTTTGTCTTCTAGTCTTGCTAAATATCCATGTACTGTTGCTGTTGAACTTAATCCAACAGCTTTTCCTATTTCTCTTACTGATGGTGGGTATCCTACATTCATAATTTGTTTTTCAATATATCTTAATATAGCTTTTTCTCTTACATTTAATTCTGGTCTTTTTCTTGGCATATTAATCACTCCATTCTCATTTTTGTACATAATATCATACAAACAAAAAAATGTCAAACATAAATTTGCTTTTTTTAAGAAAATTTTAGGGAATTTTTTATTCCCTAATTTACATATTATTTAAATCTTTTTCCCTTTGCATGTCTTTTTCTTTTTGGTTTATACTCTTCTTCATTTTCTAGTGGACCTACTTTTTCTTTATTGAATTCTTCTATTAAAGGTATCCTTTCTTCTGATTCTTTATCTCTTTTAATTATAACTACTACAATTGCAACTACTGCAATTATTATAACTGCACCTAATATAAGTATTGACTTTTTATTACTATTTTGTACTGTTTCTTTTATTTGAGAATTGTTTTGAATATTTTTTGGTTCTTCTACTTCATTTTGTTTTTGAGTATTTGTTGTTTGTTCATTTTCTTCTATTAATTCATTTGATGTTTGATTTTCCTGACTTTCTGTAATATTTTCTTGTATTGAATTATTTGTATCACTTTTTTGAGTATTTTCTGAGCTTTCGTTACTTTTTCTATTTATTGTTAATGTATATGTATTCTTTGTTTTTCCATCTTCAGCAGTTACTACTACTTCAAAAGTGTTTGCTCCATCTTTTAATTTTTTTATACCTGTACCTGCTACTAATTGTCCACTTTGTCCTTTTACAGCATATATTTCTACTGTTTCTGTGTCACTTGGTACATCGACTGAATATTTTAATGTATTTGGTTTAAATCCTGAAAAATCATGTGGTTTTATTCCAAAGTCTGATAATGTTGCTATATTTGATTTTGTGGCTGTGCTTGAATTGTTTGTTGTTTTTGTTGTGGTTGATGTTGTGTTTTCTGCTTTTGCTATGTTTGGTAAAATAGTTACTATCATTAATATTAGTGCTATTGCTAGTATTTTTTTGTGTGTATTTTTTTTCATTTTTATCCCTTCCTCTTTTGTTTTTTGTCTAATTATATCATTTTATTTTTTTAAAAGTCAACAAATTTAATAGTAAATTGATAAATATAATTAATTTAAATACTTTCTTAATATTTTCCGTTTTTTTAAAATTTTTTTGCTAATTTCTATTGACAAAGAAATGTGAAATGTGCTATTATAAATATTGTTAATAAGAAATACGCAGATGTGGCGGAACTGGTAGACGCGCTGGTCTTAGGAACCAGTGCCAACGGCGTGGGGGTTCGAGTCCCTTCATCTGCACCAATGACGTATCTGTTCGAACTAATAAAACAGATAAATACAAAAATCAATCAGAAAATAAATCTGGTTGATTTTTTTGTTGTCTAAAAACAATATTAAAATCATCCAAACGAAAGGATGGTGTATAAATTGAAAATAATTAAACAAGAATTACAATTTGAAGAATGTCTAAAACAGAGACTTGAATTTATATGTGAATTTTCTAAAGTTACTCCTACTTTTATCAATGGTAGCATTAGAAAATTAGAGAGAACTAATCTTACATATAAGAGATGTCAACGGTACTTGTGTACTTTGATGTCTCTTTTTTGTTAGGAGGTTTGAAAATTGAACGAAGAAAAGAAAAAATGTGGATTGTATATGAGAGTTTCAACAGAGGATCAAGCAAGGGAACGGCTTTAGTCTTCCAGAACAAAAGGAACGATTAGAAACTTTTTGTAAATTTAAAGGTTATGAGATAGTAGATTATTACCAGGATGCTGGAATAAGTGCAAAAACTGGTAATTATAGACCAGAGTTTGAAAGATTAAAAGCTGAAATAGATACTGCATTTGACTATATTCCAGATGAGAGTAATGATAGTGTAATATATACAAAAGAGCCTATTGCTATTTCAGTAGGTGTTAAGCCAGTAAAATTCTGCGAAGAAAAAGCAAAATAATTGTTGCAACTATACAAAAATAATCTACTATGTTGCAACAACAAATTAACGAGAACAAATTCGTATTTGTGATTAGCAAATATAAATTTTGTAGCGAGTTAATTTAATAAATTTTAGCTCTGTGAGATAAAATTTATTGCCTCGCAGAGCCCCCGAGTTTTGATAGAATGTCAAAACTCATAGGGGGTTAGGACTTATGGCAAAGCCAAAGTCCATAGCTACTAGGAAATTTCAAAGGAGGTATTTTATGGAGCAAGAATTAGCATATTCTTTTCACTTGGGTAGTGATAAAAACAAAAGTAAATTAGCAAAGAAAGTTGCAAAGGAAAATGTATCTGGCACAACTTCTCTAGCTAATAATGCAATTCAAAATGCAAAAGATTTATCAGATGTAAACAAGCATAACTTATTAAGAGATTATGATAATCAAACAGAACTAATTAGAACGATATATGGAACAAATGATATTGTAAATGATGTAAAACAAGTATATTTAGAAGATTTTGAACAAGCTAGAATTGAATATAACAATAATCAAACTAGAAATGATAGAAAAATAGAACTTGGAGATATGGATTTTTGGAATGATAAATATGAGAGATATAAGTTTAAAATGGTTGATGTATATAATGAACAAGTAATTGAATTAATTAAAATTGTACCAGATTTTAAGTTTTAAATAAATATGGAAGAATGAGATTAAAGTACTTGAAAGAACACAAAAAAGCTGATTATACTATAATGCTAATGGACGGAACATTAAATACACATTTAAAAGAAATACAAGAAACAGCAAATAATAGAGTGCAACAGATTGCTAGTGAATTAAAGGTTAAAAGCAATTTGACAGAAGATATGAAAAATACAGATATGCTTTACTGGGTTGGCACAATGAACTCTATTAAAGCACAAGCAGAAGAAATTGTTTTTAGTGAATTAATTTTTATTTAAAGATTGTTAAAAAGCGAATGAGGGTAAAATCCTCATTCGCTTTGATGGTTATTTACTTGTGAAAAAATAATTTAATCTTACTAATAATTTTCCTAAAAAAGGACTCTTTATAAGGAGCTATTTCAGTGCTTTGTGTCTGTGTTTCAATGTATTCATTAGCTTTTTGTCTATTTCTAAATATATCGTCAGTGTTATATTTTTTTCTTAATTCTTCTTGATATTTTAATTCATTATTGCTCAATGTCTTTTCTAATTTGACTCTTTCTATATCATCACATATAAAATCTCTATATAATACTGTTAAAAGTTCTTTTGTAGTTGGTAATAAGTCTTGTTTTTCTAATGGTAATGATTTATCAATAGCCCAATTATATTCTTGTGATTTATTATTTTCAAAATAACTAATAACTTTTTTTGGTAGTCTAGCTTTCAAGTTTGGTATCATATATTTTAATATTTCATTTATTTGATAAAGTGCATTTGAATATTCCATATTTTCCATACTATTCTCCTTTTTCTTCTGATTTATCTTTGTCGTTTTCTCTATCAGGATGTAACCATTTTCCTATTTTATCTTTTAAAGATGAAGAACTTTTCTCTACTGTTTCTGTTCTTTGTTCTGATGCAATTTTTCCTAAAGATTCTTTGTCAGCCAAATATCGTAAATCTTCAATAGTTTGTCTTTCTCTATACAATGCTAATTCTTCTACTAAATATGTTTCAACCTCTTCTTGACTATGACTTTTAGCGTATTCTGCATATTCTGCTGATTGAACAACTGGTACTAAAGCTTTAATCTCATCACCTGTTAAGCGACATAACTTGTGCATACAAAGAGCGTCTAAATCTTCTCTTCCTTTAGAAGTATCAAGAATTTCTAAATAAAATTTAGGTACAATTTCTCCGTTTAATGTTAGTCTCTAAATCACTTATTTGTACATTCCAAAATTCTGCTGGATATTTACCACCCTTACCAATGCAAACACTTTCGTCTAATCCTTCTTGTTGTAAGTATTCTCTATATTCTTTTTGAAATTGTCCTGCCATTTCATCACGATGATCTACTAATTGTTTATTCATAAGGTCTTCTTGAGTTAATTGGTCTAATAATACAAATGACAACCCTCTATCTTTAAACATAAAACTATAATCACTTGAAATTGCAACATTTCCTCTTTGCATTTCAGCATATAATGTTCTTATCAATTCGCTACTTTGTTCATTTGTAGATATTAAATCAAAATTTCCTCCACCATTAAAACCAGCATACCATAAAGCAATCACTTCAGGAGAGTCCATATTAGCACCAAATTTTGACATAAATTCTTCATTACGTTTTCTATCATCATTATTGATATATCTATCCATAATTTCGTGTCTTTCTTCTTCTGTTTTTCTCATTAAACTAGCATAATTCCAACCATCGTTTGTTAACCAGACACTCCCATCACTAAATTCCATTAAATTAATAGCTTGAGGATTTTCAACAATTTCTCCATTAAACGGATGATTTTTATTTTTATCTATAATCTTTTTAGATTTTATCTGTTCTTCACCCGTATATCCATGTTCGTGTTCAGAATAAAATCCATATCCTGCATTAAATCCAACTAATTTACCATCTCTTTTTAAGACCTCTTGTCCATGATAAGCATATCTACCCATATCTATTTCTCCTTTGCTTTAAAACACTACTTATTTATTGCATACTTTTATGTAATTTATATCACAATATTTTACTTTTTACAATAAATATGACAATCAAAACATATTTGTCATAAAAATTTAATATTTTTGTAATATTTCTGAATAATTTTTTCGTTATATGGTCAATTTAAAAAATATACTTGCAAAAATATAAACTTTATGTTAAAGTAAAGACAATGAATTGATTGATATTTGTATCAATCGTTATGAGAGCCGAAAAAAGTTGTAGATAACTATGTCATCGGCACCAGTATAGATGTTTTTATAGAATTTCATGGTTCTATAAAGACATCTTTTTATTTATGCTGATAATTTTGGAACGTATTATTCGCTTTTTAGAAGCAATAGTAAGAGTAATATGTTATTTCGTGAAACTACTTGATAAGTAACTTTTGAAATGAAAAATGAGTGAAAATTTTTCACTCATTTTTCTGTTGGACTTTTTTTAGCCACTTTTTCTCGGTTTCCAAATATTCAAGTTTTATCAACTAGACCAAAAAGAGGAAGTTTTTCAGTTATTGATTTCATATTCAAAGATACAATCTCTTTGTATTTAAATTCTTCCTCAATCAAGTCAGTAACAGTAAAGGAATCTGATAATTCGATATAACGGTCCCTTAAGGAACTGTATACCGGAAATGCCGGCATAAACTTTTCTGTATCAAATACGAATAGTAGATAATCTATTTCATTATCATTGCCTTTTAATTCTAATGGCAGTTTGATATGCAGAAAGTCATTTCCATTTGAATCTGTTTTTTGTGTTATTTTTGTATGATAATAATCTTGAAATGGTTTAAGCGTTTCTATAAGGCAATTTTCCTTAATAGAGTAAACACGCCAATTACCAAGCCAAATTTTATCAGAACTCAAAGAAACCAAGCGTTTACCGCTATAAGATAATGATTCCCATACACTACCATAACCCGGCCATACTGTTAATCTACAATCAAACTCATCTTGGTAGAATATTAAAAATCTATTTTCATCAATTTGTTCAAGACCAGCATATGTATCATCAGAATCAAGAACATCCCAATGCACAGAATTTAATAAATGATATTCTTTGTTAGTCGACAAGTTGCGTAAATAATACTTTTTGATATGACCTACATCATCATCATAGTGTTTATCCAATTTTTCTTCGACTCTAAGTTCCCATTGCTTTTCGTCGTATTTAAATTCAGTAAACCGACTCATATTTTTACCTCCAATTGTTGTGTAATATAAAACTATAGGTTACATAAATAAGTATAGCAAATAGAAGTAAAAAAGTCAATAAAACTTACGTTTTTTGCGTTTCTAGTTATTCAATATAAAAATTCATAAATTGTCATCTATTTATTTTTTTATTTATAATTATTAACATTAATATAAGCCATTCTACCAGTTGCATTCACTCTAACTTTGTCTACATATGAATTTACATGTTGTAAAATCGTTACTGTAGTATTAGCTTTGTATTGATACCTTACACCACTTAAATTTGAATTTGAGTATAATATACATGGTTTTGTTCTTCTAGTTGTTGTACTTTGTGCTTTTGTATTTGCCACATTCGTATAATTATTTTTATTTATATATGCAACTCTTCCTGTCACATTAACTCTAACCTTATCAACATTTTCTGAAACATTTTCAAGCACAGTCACAGTAGTATTTGCCTTATAATTATATCTATATCCTGTCAAATTTGAATTACTATACAAAATGCTAGCTCTGGCTAATCTTTTTGTTTGGCCAGAAGTCGTTATTGTATTGCTTGTTCCAATATTTTTAGTTGTATAATTTAAAGAAATCCATCCCTTGTCTGTTTTTCCAAAACCATTTGATTCTGCCAATATTGTAACAACATCTCCTTTTGAATATCCTCCTACCCTCGCATATGATGTACTTGCTCCTGCTCTTATATTTAATCCACTATTAGCAGTTATTTTTACTTGATAATTCATATTAGATGTAGAAATTTCTGAAATATCTATTGGTGTATTATTTTCTTTTGTATCTGTTCTATTATTTTTAAAACAGAAGAATTTTCTATAATTTGCATATTGTCTAAAGTCTTGAATTGAAACATATGTAGTATATCCTTTCACAATTGCTTTTCCCCTTCTACTAGCTACATCATATTTTCCGTTATATAAATATGAATCATATATTTTTATATAATTTCCTTCAATGCCGACTAAAACAATGAAATGTCCTCCGTATGTAAATAGTCCTTGATTACAACTTGCAATTATATAATTATTATTTTTTAATTTGTTAATTACATCATCTAATCTATAACATTCACTATATTCAATATTAAATACATCTGCTGTCCATTTAAAAGCACTCCAATACGTTCCTTGGTTTGGTGAACGATACCCATATCGTGTATATAAATCAGCCATTTGGTCTGGTGTTATATTTCCTTTTATACTAGATACAACCATGGCAGCACTTGCTGGTCCACATCCTGATGTTCCTATTGTTTGTGATGTATTTCCTACACTAGAATATATTTTATGACGCCACCTATTATCTAATTGAGAATAATATGTTAGTCCTGCATATTCTCCAAGTTGAATGTTTGGTGTTTTTTCTGCTCCATTATATGCTATAATTCCTTGTTCTTCAAAACCTTCTGCTTCGGTTTCTTGAACTTCTATAGTTTGTTCATCTTCTTCTGTTAATATTGGAAGTTCTGTTGTTGATTTACTTACTTTTTCATCTATTATGTTTTTATCAATTACATTTTTTTCTTTAGTTAAATTTTTTTCTTCTATTATATTTTCTATCTCATTATTTAATTTTATATTTTTTATATAAGATTGTGATATTATTAGTGTTATAATGAATACTAAAATTATGCCTCCAATTATAATAAATTTTTTATGTCCTTTTTCCATTTTTAATAATCCCCCTTATTATGCTATCTTGCATATTTTACGCATTTAATTTATTCTAATAGTATTCTATGTTAGATTGATTTAGTACTTTTTCAAATAAATTAAAAGAAGATATTAAAAAAGAAAAAAGGAGCGAAAAAAACCGCTCCTTTTTTCTGAAAGATTATACAATACCAAGATGCAGTCTTGTGTATAATTCCGCTCCAGACATTTCTGCCTGTTTTTCAGAACTTTTTACCTCTTTTTCCTTAACTACTTCTCTGGTTGTCATATTGTTTTTTTCCATTTTTCTAACCTTTCTAGCTACTGCTAATATATATATAATTGTTGGTACATTTTTATTTTAACACTTTTGACAAATATTGTCAATTTCATTTACATAAAAAATATAATGCTAGTCCACCTATTATTGCTATTATAAAGCCTAGTATCTTTAGCCCTGATGAACCTTCATTTTGATCTCCAAATCCAAAGAATTTTTTCGTAATTATTCGTGCATCATATATTAAAATTACTCCGAACAAAACAAGTAATATCATCAATAATCTCATTATTATATTAAACATTTTTATCGACATCCTTTTATTTTTTATATTTATATATTAATATTTTTTTGTCCAAAAGTCAAGAAAAAATGGAGCAGTGCTCCATTTTTTCATTCTTTGTCTTTGCTACTTTAAGCATCTGCATCTTCATCCATGTCTATATTTTTTTTTATATTTTCTGCCAATGTTTCAACTATATTTGCTACTGGCTTTCCATTAAATATATCTTCAGGAACTTTGGCAGAGCCATCAAGTGCTTCTTCTAATGCCTCGAGTGATTTGAATTTGTCAATTTTTAAGCTTTTTCTTTTTTTGTTCATGTAATCCATTGCCTTTTCTGCTAAAACATCCATCTTTGCTTTTGGATGTCTCACTTTCCGATATATCATATAAGCAATAAATTCAGTATGGTAATTACCAATTTTAAGCTTTTTAGCCTCATCAAGCGCAGCATCAAATATTGCCTTTTTTTCTTTGTTCATGTTGTAGTCTCCTTTTCTTGTGTGTGCCCCTATTTAGAGGACTTATTATTTTTGTTACATAGTCTACCTATATTATACCATATTTTACATAATATTGCAAATTATTTACTGTATTAATTATTTTTATTCTAAAAAATAACTATAGGACATATATTTATACTAAATATTGTGTTTTCATATAAAATTTATAATATACACTTATCAAAATTTCACTAAAATATTTATATGGAAAATTGGAGGTAAAAAATGAAAAAAACAATCATCTTTTTGATATTGCTAACAATTAGCATTTCAACTATTTCTTTAGGATATGATACTTCAAGTTCATACATATGGAGTACAGATGCAGAAACATCACCAGTTACATCTTCTATTACATCCAATACTACCTCATCAAATACTTTAGAAACTAATTCTCAAATTGAAACTAGTAATTCTCTAAATTTAGAATCTGGTGCTGCAATACTAATAGAACAATCCACTGGTCAAATTCTTTATGAGCACAATGCACACGAGCAGCTACGCCCTGCTTCTGTTACAAAAGTTATGAGTATTTTATTAATAATGGAACAAATTGATAGTGGTAATCTTTCTTATACAGATACTGTTCCATGTTCAGAAAATGCTCGTTCTATGGGCGGTTCTCAAATCTGGCTTGATCCTAGAGAAACTTTAACAGTTGATGAGATGTTAAAAGCAATATGTGTTGTTTCTGCAAATGACTGTGTTGTTGCAATGGCTGAACATATTGCAGGTTCTGAAGAGGCATTTGTTCAAATGATGAATGATAAAGCAAAAAAACTTGGTATGAATGATACAACATTTAAAAATTGTCATGGAATTGACGAAGATGGTCATGTAACTTCTGCTTATGATATTGCCTTAATGTCTAGAGAACTTTTAACTAAACACCCTAACATAACAAAATATACTACTATTTGGATGGATAGCTTAAGGGGCGGAAAATCTCAATTGGTAAATACAAATAAATTAATTAAAACTTATAGAGGTATTACTGGTTTAAAAACAGGCTCAACTTCTCTAGCATTATATAATTTGTCTGCAAGTGCTACTCGTGATGGTCTGTCACTAATTGCTGTAATTATGAAAGCTCCTTCTACTAAAGTAAGATTTGCTGAAGCTCAAAAACTATTAGATTATGGTTTTAACAAATTTTCTTTTAAAAGTTTTGGTAACAGTGGGGATGTAATACAATCTGTTTCTGTTAATAAAGGTGTTAAAAATAGTACTGATGCTGTTTTAGAAAATTCTGCTGGTACTTTAATTGAAAAAGGTAAGGAAAATCAGGTAACACAATCTATTGAAATTAATCCTAATATTGAAGCTCCTATAAAAAAAGGTAATGTTGTTGGAAAGGTTGTATTTTCTTTAGATGGAAATGAACTTTCTTCTACTAACTTGGTGGCTTCTTGCGATGTTGATAAAATAAATTTGTTTACTATGTCTAAAAAAATTATTTATAATTGGGTAGATTTATTAAGAAGTTGAACCAATGAAGTTGTCAAAAAGGGGCGTCCCTTTTGACAACTTCACTGGTTCACATGTTTTATTTTTGTTTTAATCTTAGATATCCAAGTTCAACCCAGCTATTATAAGCAAGATTTATTTTAAATACTAATTTTGGTTTAGCACCTGCTCTGTTTTTGTCAACAACACATGCATAATATCTGATATCTGGATCTTCTGATTTTTCCAAATCAAAAAATTCTGTATCAACTTCTTTTAGTGAATATTCGTATTCATCTAAATGTTCTCTTGTTATTTGTTTAAATAAACACAAAGTATCTAATACCTCTTTAACTGTTCTACTAACAGCTAAATCATTAACATCTAAATTAATAGGTGGTGTTGCATTTTCTGCTAATTGTAGTGATGAGCATATAAAAATATTAAAATTTTGTGCTAAATTTGAAAGTATTGTAGCTGTTCTTTTTATTTCTTCTGGATTTCCAATATTACTTGTATCTGTTTTCAATGTATCATAAAATACATATTCAATGTGTTCTTTATAATAATAGTTAATTATAACTTTTTTCAATTCATCATTTGTGTGATCTGTAATATTAATAAAATATATTGAATTGTTTATCTGCTCGCTTGCCCATTTTATTGCTTTTATAGTTTTGCAAAAATCTGTTGATATTTCTGAAAGTCTTTTTATGAATTGTTTTTGTGTTTCTCCATCTTCTTTTAGTACATACCCTTTTTTATCTAGTTTAGCATCTTTTTTATTATCAGGTCTAAATTTAAATTCTAATAATTCTGTTTCTGATACATGTACATCTTGTCCATGTATTTTTTTTATTTCTGGGTTATTTATAATTGTAGTAATCAAGCATAATTTCATTTTTTCTTCTGACATTTCGTTTGATATTACTAGTACTTTCTTTTTATGTACTAATGCTGTAAATGCTGCAATATCAATTGTTAGTCTACTTTTACCATTGTTTGAAGGCATTGCATATGCCATTGTTTCACCTTTTCTTATTCCTTTAAATACTTCCGTTAATATTGGGAATGGATAAGAAAGACCATTTGCTAATTCATTTTCTCCACTTTCTAAAAATTCTACAAGTTCATCACTTAATACTGATGATTTGAATTTTTGTGTTACTCTTACTTGTTCAATTGTGTCTTTTATTTCTTCTGGTGACATTTTATCATATAATTCATATTCTGTAATTTCTACAATTTTTTCTTGTACATTTCTTTCTGGAGTTTCAGTATATGCTTTTCTAAGTATGAATAATTTTTTTAATTCATCATATATTTTTTCTACATTATAATTTTGATCTTTTACGGCTTTTCTTAATTTATTTTTTAGTTCATATACTTCTTCTGAATCCTTTGAAAAATTAAATCTATCTTTTGCTTTTTCAGAAGAATATTTTGAACCTTCATTAAATAGTACACTTTTATAAATATTTAGCATTGCATCATCTTCAAAAATACAATCATCAAATAGAAAATAATATTTTGAAATTAATTTTGGATTATTTAATAATAAACCTATAAATGTTTGTTCTAATTCAGGATTACTTAGTTTTGTGGGATATGTTCCATCCTCCTCTTCTGTTTCTGGCGCTAGCTCTAATAATTCTTCTTGTTTCTTTTTGGCCTTTTCTTCTTTATCTTTTAACTCTCTCATTTTCTTTAAGGCTTCTAGATAATTTCCTGCTGATAGTAATTTTTTTATGTTTGCTATTTCTATATCATTTTCTCTTGTAACTTCTATACTATCTAATAAATCATATATTTTATCAATATTTTCCATATTTTTCTCCTTTCGCTCACTGCGTTCGCTCATCGTCATCCAAAATTTTTTGACAAAAATTTTGTCTGCCAAATCTTGGATTTTGTTCACCCATCGTCATACAAATTTTTTCAAATTTTGTATGACAAATCTTGAGTCTTGTTCGCTCATTATTTTAATCTTTCTTCTACTTTAGCAAGCATGTCTTTGTATTTTTCTAGTTTATCTTTTTCTTCTTGTATTTTCTTTTCTGGTGCTTTGTTTACAAATCCAGGGTTTGAAAGCATTTTTTCACATCTTGCAACTTCTGCTTCTAGTCTTGTTTTTTCTTCTTCTAATCTCTTTCTTTCTTCTTCCATGTCTACTAAATCTTCAAGTGGCATATATAGTTCGATTCCGTCTTTTAGTATGCTTATTGCATTTTCTGGTATTCCTGCTTTGTCTTTTTGAACTACTATTTTTTCTCCAAGTCCTAGTTTTAAGATAAAGTCTTTTGCTTCCCAGATTTCGTTTTCATATTTTTTTGTTACAAATATTAATTCTGATTTTTTTGATGGGTGGATGTTCATGTTTGCTCTTACATTTCTTATTTCTGTGATGATTTCTTTTATTTTTTCAACTGTTTGTTCTTCTTCATCAAATGCAAATTTTTCTCTTATTGTTGGCCATTTTGATACTATTAAATCTGCTTCATCGTATTTTACTAGTTTGTCGTATATTTCTGATGTTACAAATGGCATAAATGGATGTAATAATTTTAGTGATGTTCCAAATACATGGTTTAATATATCACTTACAGCGACCTTTGTTTCTTCATTTTCACTATAAATTCTTGTTTTAACCATTTCAATATACCAGTCGCAAAATTCGTTCCAAATAAAGTTATAAATTTTATCTAGTGCAATTCCTAAATCGTAATTTTCAATGTTTCTTGTTATATCTACTACTAATTTGTCTAATTTATTTAATATCCATTTATCTTCTATTGTTAGTAATTCTGGGTTATATGTTTTAGTATCATGGTTATATACTTTATGGCAGAATTCTTTTACTTTTTCTTCGTTTGGTGTGTTCATTATTATGAATTTAGCCGCATTCCAAATCTTGTTTGCAAAGTTTGATGCTTGTTCTAGTTTTTCTGGCATATATCTAATATCATTTCCCATTGTTGTTCCAGAAAGTACTGAAAATCTTAATGCATCTGCACCATATTTATCAATTATTTCAATTGGGTCAATTCCATTTCCTAATGATTTTGACATTTTTCTTCCTTGTGAATCCCTTACAATTCCATGTACAACAACATCTTTAAATGGATTTTTATCAGTTAATTCTAATCCTTGTGTCATCATCCTTGATACCCAGAATGTTATAATGTCATATCCTGTAACTAATACATTTGTTGGATAAAATGTTTTATAGTCTTCTGCTTCTGTATTTGGCCAACCTAATGTTGAGAATGGCCATAATGCTGAGCTAAACCATGTGTCTAGTGAATCTTCATCTTGATGTAATTTGTTAGAACCACATTTTTCGCATTTTTCTGGCATTTGTTTTGCTGCATGTATATGTCCACATTTGTCACAATAGTATACAGGAATTCTGTGTCCCCACCATAATTGTCTTGATATACACCAATCTTGGATATTATCTAACCAGTTGAAATACATTTTTTCATATCTTTTTGGAACAAATTTAACTTCGTCATTTCTAACTGCATCTGCTGCTCTTTTTGCCAAATCTTTCATTGATACAAACCATTGCTCTGAAATTCTTGGTTCTATTGTGCTGTGGCATCTGTAACATTTTCCAACATTGTGTGTGTAATCTTCAATTTTAACTAGATTTCCTAATTCTTGTAATTTTTCTACAATTAATTTTCTTGCTTCAATTGCTGGCATTCCTTTATATTCTGGAACTAAATCTCCCATAATTGAACTATCGTCAAATACTTCTATAATTTCTAAGTTGTGTCTTAGTCCTGCTTGATAATCATTTGGGTCATGTGCTGGTGTAATTTTAACACATCCTGTTCCAAATTCTTTTTCAACAAATTCGTCTGCTATTATTGGAATTTCTTTATTCATTATTGGTAAGATACATTTTTTGCCTACTAAATCTTTATATCTTTCATCATCTGGATGTACTGCAACTGCTGTGTCTCCAAGCATTGTTTCAGGTCTTGTTGTTGCAACTATAATGTATCTGTCTGGTTCACCTGCAATTTGGTATCTAATATGCCATAAGTGTGATGGTTCGTCTTCATATTCAACTTCTGCATCAGAAATTGTTGTATGACATGATGGACACCAGTTTATCATTTTTTTACCTTTATAAATTAATCCTTTATTATACAATTGGATAAATTGTTCTAAAACTGCTTCTGATAGTCCCTCATCCATAGTAAATCTGTCTCTATCCCAGTCACATGAACACCCTAATCTCCTTTGTTGCTTTTGAATTGTTCCACCATATTCTTTAGTCCATGTCCATGCTCTTTCTAAGAATTGTTCTCTTGTAATATCTGCTTTTGTTAAGCCTTCTTCTTCTTTCATTTTAGCAACAACTTTTACTTCTGTTGCAATTGCTGCATGGTCTGAACCTGGAAGCCATAATGTATTGTATCCTTGCATTCTTTTAAATCTTATTAAAATATCTTGTATTGTGTCATCTAATGCGTGTCCCATGTGTAATTTTCCTGTTACATTTGGTGGTGGCATCATTATGCAGTAGCTTTCTTTTGTTTTGTCCATACTTGGTTTAAAGTATCCTTTTTCTTCCCATTCTTGATATAGCTTTTCTTCAAAGTCTTGTGGGTTGTACTTGTCATTTAATTTTTTATTCATTTTTAATTCCTCCTTCTTGATTCGGGATTGAGGGACGTTCCTTTTTTTCCCTTTTTTGAGGGAATAAGGGACATCCCTTTAATCTTTTTAATTTTTTGAATCTTCTGATTTTTTTACGTTTTTAATTTTTAAATTTTAGAATTTAATTGAATATTTGCATTCAAATTCTTTGTCTTTTGGTAATTCAATAATATTTTCTTTATCTTTATAAATTTGTATACTGTCTATTCTATCTGCTGTATTTTGCCATGGTTCGATGCAGATAAATGGTGCTCCTTTTTTTGACCATAATGCTAAATATGGAAATCCTGTAAAATCAAATTCTAGTATTTTTTGATTTGTTTTATGATTTTGCAAAATTACTTTATTTGATTTTAAATTTTTCATAATAACTGCATCATTATCAAAAGTATCTTCTTTTAAATAAATTTTATTATCTTGTAAAATATTTTGTGCTTTTTCTATATCAATTAACCCTTCTTTCAATTTTAGAAATTCTATTTCATCTTCCTGTTCTGGAAAAACAATTTCATATTCTCCATTACTATAATCGCAATTGAATGCTGGATGTCCACCTAATCCAAAATATATTGTTTTATTATCTATGTTTTTTACTTTATAGGTTACTGTTAAAGTGTCTTCTATTATTTCATATATAACATGCAATTCAAATTTATATGGATATTTTTTTAGTGTTTCTTCATTATATTTTAATATATAGTGATGTTTTGTTTCTGTTTTTAATATTTCTTCAAAGTCCATATCTCTTGCAAATCCATGTTGTGACATTTCATATGTCCTATTTTCTATCTGTGTTGTTGAATTTTTAAGTTGTCCTACTATTGGAAATAGTATTGGTGCTTGTCTTTTCCAATATATATTTCCATTACTATCTAATACTTGTGCTCCTTGGAATAATATTTCTTTTCCATCATGTTGTATACTTGTTAGCTCTGCTCCTGATTTTTTTGATTGTATTTTTAACATTTTGAACCTCCTTTTACAATTTTAAAAAACGGGATTTGGGTACTAGTCTTTAATCCCTATTTATTAATGCAAAAACTCGCCACTATGCTATTGTTTTGCATAAGGGCGAGTTTGTATCTCACGGTACCACCTTAATTATTATCTATTTTTATAAATAATTTCTCATTTTACTTTAACGCAGTATTACGGATAATCTTAAGTTTATTTTCGGGTTATCAACTCCAAAGTTACTTTCCATTTATCTTTATTTTAGAAGCTTACAGCCTGTGACTTCTATTCTCTTTAAATTAGTTTTAAATGTACTCCTCTTTTTCTTTGTTTTTATTATTTATATTTCATTTAATATGCCATAATTATATATCTTTTTATTTCTTTTGTCTAGTGATTTTTGGAAATTAATACCAATATGCTAATTTTAAAATTCAATTTTTTTATTCCAGATACTTCTTCAAAAACTTACCTGTATAACTCTGTTCGTTCTTACAAATCTGTTCAGGTGTACCAACAGCAACAACCTGTCCTCCACCATCTCCACCTTCTGGACCTAAATCAATAATATGGTCACAAGTTTTTATTAGATCAAGATTATGTTCAATAACAATTATTGTATTTCCTGTATCTACTAATCTTTGTAAAATATCTACTAATCTATGAACATCAGCAATGTGAAGTCCTGTAGTTGGCTCATCTAAAATATATAATGTTTTTCCTGTTGCTCTTTTTGAAAGTTCTGTTGCAAGTTTAACTCTTTGAGCCTCACCACCAGATAATGTTGTTGATGGTTGTCCTAGTTTAATATATCCTAAACCTACATCATATAATGTTTGAATTTTTTGTTTTATTTTTGGTATTTTATCAAAAAATTCTAATGCTTCTTCAACTGTCATATCTAGTACATCAGCTATGTTTTTGCCTTTATATTTAACCTCTAATGTTTCTCTATTATATCTCTTTCCTTTACATACTTCACATGGTACATACACATCTGGTAAAAAGTGCATTTCTATTTTATGAACTCCGTCACCATTACAGCTTTCACATCTTCCACCTGCTACATTGAAACTGAATCTTCCTTTTTCAAACCCACGTAGTTTAGCTTCATTTGTTCCTGCAAATATGTCTCTAATTAAGTCAAATACGCCTGTATATGTTGCTGGATTTGAACGTGGTGTTCTTCCTATTGGGGATTGGTCTATATTTATTATTTTGTCTATATTTTCTAGTCCTTTTACCTCTTTGCATTTTCCTGGTTTCTCTGATGAACCGTTTAGTTCTTTTGCTATTGTTTTATATAGTACTTCATTTACAAGTGTTGATTTTCCTGAGCCTGAAACTCCTGTAACACAAGTAAATACACCTAGTGGGAATTTTACACTAATATTTTTTAAGTTGTTTTCTGTTGCATTTTTAACTTCAATTGCTTTTGATTTTACAACTTTTCTTCTTGTTTTAGGAACTTCTATTTTCTTTCTTCCACTTAAATATTGTCCTGTAACAGAATCTTTTACTAATTTTACTTCTTCAGCTGTTCCTTGTGCCATAACATTTCCACCATGTACGCCAGCACCTGGACCAATATCAATAATTTGGTCTGCTGCATACATTGTGTCCTCATCATGTTCTACAATTAGCAAAGTATTTCCTAAATCTCTTAATTTTTTAAGTGTGGCAATTAATTTGTCATTATCTCTTTGGTGTAGCCCTATACTTGGTTCATCCAAAATGTACATAACACCTGTAAGTCCTGAACCGATTTGAGTTGCTAAACGAATACGTTGAGCTTCCCCTCCTGATAATGTTCCAGCACTTCTTGATAATGTTAGATATTCTAGTCCTACATCTATTAAAAATTGAAGTCTTTTATTTATTTCTTTTAAAATCATGTCTGCAATCATTGCTTCTTTTTGTGTTAATTTTAATGTACTTAAAAATTCTTTTAAAGCCTTAATTGACATGTCTGTAACTTCATTTATGTTTTTATCATTTATTTTAATACACAATATTTCTTTCTTTAAACGTGCTCCATTACAAGTATGACAATGTGAATTTGTCATATACATTTCGTAAAAAGTTCTCATTCCTTGTGATTTTGTTTCACTATGACGTCTATCTAGTGTTGGTAAAACGCCTTCAAATGGTGCTGTAAACTTTCTTATGCCTGCAGCAGATGCATATTCAAAATCAATTTTCTCGTCACCTGTACCATATAAGATTTTTTCCATAAACCATCGTGGCAATTTTTTAATTGGAACACCTTTTATTTCCACACCATAATGTTTTGCAATACTTTCAAAATACATTTTGGCCATAGTGTCACCTTTTTTCATTGTACTTGCACCAAATGCCTTAATTCCATCATAAAGTGTTTTGTTTTTATCTGGTACTATCAAATCTTCGTCCATTTTCATTAAATATCCTATACCCATACAAGTTGGACAAGCACCATATGGATTATTAAATGAAAACATTCTTGGAGTTATTTCTGGGAAGCTGAAACCACAGTCTGGACATGCATAATTTGAGCTATATAAAACTGTTTTGTTTTCATCTTTTGTTATAACATTTACTAATACTAAATTATCAGCATGTTTTAAAGCAATTTCAACAGACTCTGTAAGTCTACTTCTTATTTCTGGTTTTACAACTAATCTATCTACTACTAATTCAATTTCATGTTTTTTATTTTTATCTAGTTTAATTTCATCTGACAAATCATAAACTTCGCCATCAATTCTAGCTCTTACAAATCCATCCTTTTGATAACCCTCTAATTGTTTTACAAACTCACCTTTTCTACTTCTTACAATTGGTGCCAAAATTTGTATTTTTGTACCTTCTTCTAATTCCATAATATTATCAACAATTTGGTCAATTGACTGTTTTTCAATTTTTTTACCACAGTTAGGGCAATATGGTACGCCTATATTTGCATATAATAAACGAATATAGTCATATATTTCTGTTACAGTTCCAACTGTTGAACGTGGATTTTTTGATGTTGTTTTTTGGTCTATTGATATAGCTGGCGAAAGCCCTTCAATTGACTCAACATCAGGTTTCTCCATTATTCCTAAAAACTGTCTTGCATATGAAGACAAACTTTCTACATATCTTCTTTGCCCTTCTGCATATAATGTATCAAATGCAAGAGATGATTTTCCAGAACCTGAAAGTCCTGTTATTACAACCATTTTATCCCTTGGTATTTCTAAATTTATATTCTTTAAATTGTGCTCTTTAGCACCTTTTATTATTATTTTATCATTCATTTTACTTCCTCCATGTCCAAAAGGGACGGTTCTTTTTGGACATTTTGTCCATTTGGAACCATTCTGCTTTTAATTATACTATATTTCATACATAAAAACAAGAGTTTGGTAAAAGTTTTCATTTCCATTGGTAAAAGTTTTCGTTTCTAAATTTTGAATTTACAAAAAAAGTACCATTATAATTCAAACAGTACTTTCTATATTTTTGTATTTCTCTATTTTTTTAATACATTATTTTTTAAACACATTATCTTTTGCAACTTTAAATAATTCGTTTAAAGTTTGCCATATCATTTCTTTAGTCTCATTATCAATATTTTTATAAGAAGCCATCATAGTTCTAGCACTAGTAAACCAATTAGATTTAATCTCTTTCATAGTTTGAGCATCTGTAGTATTCAAAATATCAAAAACAACATCTATAACCTGTTCTCTTTTAGTAGGTTCAACATTTTCAAGCCATTCCTTAATTGTTTTATCTACAAACTCACTACCATTTGTAACCTCTTCTAATGTTACAAATTCCTTTCCTAGCACTTCCCAGCTATATAAATCGTGTTGCATAATTCCTTTTTGAACGCTTTTAACAACAGTATATTTTTCCCTATGATTCATAAGCCTTCCTATTACAGATGATTGAGGTATATATGTATGGACCTTTTCTATCATTTCCTTGTATTCAGGTGTATCTATTACATCATCACAAAATCCTGGTCCATCATTATTATACACATTTATTATTCTATCTTTAATTTCTTTATTTACAAATGTTGCAGCATATACAGCTACATTTCCACCCTTTGAATGTCCACCTATTCTTATTTTCTTGTCTGGATATTCCTGAGCTATAATTTCTAAATATTTTTTAGCTGATATTTGTGATGCAATATGGCTTTTAAAGCTCATATTTAAATCTTCTTTCCATCCTACTATCGTGTTGTCTGTTCCTCTGTATGATACAAATATTGTATTGTCTGGCATTAAAACTGTTATTGCTGCAAATTGTTTTTCTTGCTCTTGGTCAATTTTGTTGATATATTTTGTTGCTAATAATTTTCCAAATCTTTCTGATTCTCCCATTAATGGAAATAAGTCTACATCATCTTTCCATAAAATTGGTAATTTTCTTATGTCTTGTTTTTTAAACCTTTCACTTAATTCCTTTATTGTTACAACTTCATTTTCTTTTATTATTTTGTCAAATGGAAAGTATGAAAATCTTGATAATATCAAATTGTCTATTTCATTGAATTTTGATTGCTCTAAGCTTATATCTCCTCTCCATTTTACATAGTCACATACATTTGCCATTTTTTATTCCTTCTTTCGTTTCGTCTATTTATATGTTAATTTTAAATTATTTTGCTAAAAAAGTAAAGATATTAAGACCAAAAACCAGAATTAAGATTTTGTAAGCAGTGCAAACTGCTACAAAATCTAATTTCTTCCATATTTATCTTCTACAGAAAGTTATCATACTATGATAACTTTCCTAGAATATAAAAAAAGAGTAGCTTATAGCTACTTTTTGTTGACTTATGCAAGTCCATATTTCTTTTTGAATTTGTCTGCTCTTCCACCAACTGTTTCTTGTCTTAAGTTACCTGTCCAGTATGGATGACATTTTGAACAAACATCTACTTTTATATCTTTTTTTGTTGAACCAACTTCTAAAACATTTCCACATGCACATGTGATTGTTGTTTGGTTGTATGTTGGATGTATTCCTTCTTTCATTTCAATTTCACCTCTTTTTCGTTTTTTATAACATGACTGTTTTTTATAATAACATATTATCAAAATTTTTTCAAGTACTATTTTGTGGTATTTTCATTTTCTTGTTCACTAAATATATATTGTGCTGATTGTAATAGTTCTTTTTTTAGTGACATTTTATGTACTAATTTGCCCATTACATTAAATACACATGCTATTATTAATATTAACATACCTATTTTCTTCCAATATTTTTTTAGCATACTTTTTCTCCTTCTCAAAATAATACATTTCTATTATACTGTTATTTTGACAAAATGTCAATGAAAATTCATAAAAATACTACTTTTTGTATTTCTCTATTTTCAATTAATTCATAAATTTGCTTGTTATTTTTTATATCCTCAATATTTTTTCCATGCATTGTAAAAATACCTTTTACTCCTGAATATAGAGCATAATGTATTGCTTCTACATCTTCTTTACTTCCTATTTCATCACATGCAATTATTTCTGGGGCCATTGTTCTTATTAACATATGTATACCTTGATTTTTTTCTACATTTTCTATAATGTCTGTTCTTATTCCTACATCATTTTGTGGAATTCCTTTATACATTGCTGCTATTTCACCTCTTTCGTCTACTACGCCACATGTTTTACCTTTAAAATTGATTTCATCTATTCCATTACTTAGTCTTCTTATAATATCACGTAACATTGTTGTTTTTCCTCTTCCTGGAGGTGCCACAAGAATTGTATTATATATTGATTTATTTTCTATATCGATTACTTCTCTTAGTACTCTTGTGCTACAATTTAAAACTTCTCTTGCTATTCTAAAGTTTAAGCTTGATATATGTTTTACATTTATTATTTTACCATTTTCTATAACACATGACCCGGTTAACCCAATACGATGGCCTCCTTTTACTGTTATAAATCCTTCACAAATTTGATTTTTGTATGCATATATCGAGTTTTCACATAGCCTTTCTACTATTTGTAATATTTCTGCTTGTGTTATATTATATTGCAATATCAAGTCTCTTTCTCGTAATTTTAGTATTATTGGTCTTTCTGCTCTCATTCTAATTTCTTGCAATTCTTCTGCAATTTTACTGTTTTCTTGAAATAAATTAAAAAAAATCTGATATATTTTATTTGGAAAATATCTTAAGATTTCGTCTATATTTTTCATATTTAATTTCATTCCTTCCTTAATGCTTGAACTTTGTTGAAAATTTTACTTGTCATATTTTTACATTATATTATATTCGTTTTTTCTGTATTTTATTACTTTTTTTGGTTATACTAAACATATTAATTAATCTAAAAATAATATGATGCTCTTTGAAGGGATTGTGATATAAATGAAAAATAATAATAAAATATGGATTATTGTTGTTATTGTAATAATTATATGTATTGGAGTCGGAATATACTTTATCTTTAAAAATAAAACTCCACCAACATCTAATTATACAGCTAGTAAAACTATTGGCAATGAATCAAAAAATAGTTCCAATAAAGAAAATATAATTTTAAATGAATCTAAAAATAATAATGTAAACATTCAAAATTCTAATACTTCTGTGCCAAATAACGAAGAATCAAAAAATAAAACTGAAGTTTCTGAAAATTCTTCTCATAATGAAACAGAGCAAAAAAAAGAAGAAGAAATTTCTTCTTTTACAACAAAAATTTATACTAAAGACTCTGCTAGACAAAATAATGTGGCTATAACTTGTTCTTCTTTAAATGGAACTATTATAAAAAATGGTTCTACATTCTCTTTTTGTAAAACTCTTGGCCCATCTACATCTGCAAAAGGATATCAAGAAGCTGACATATTTGATCAAGAAGGTAATAAGAAGAAAGGCCTTGGAGGTGGCAATTGTCAAGTAAGCACTACTTTATATAATGCAGTTTTAAAAGTTCCTAATCTAGTTATTATTGAAAGACATGAGCATAGCAATAAGGTCCCATATATTTCTAATGGTAAAGATGCAGCTGTTGCTTATGGTAGTTATGATTTAAAGTTTAAAAATAATACTGGATTTGATATTAAGATTTCTACATCTGCAACCACTAATAATGTTTCTGTAAAACTATATAAAATTAATTTTTAGGAATTTTATTTATGATATTATTTTCTTTTTTGCCAAAATGCTTTAGTGTTTTATTTAGCTCTGCTCCTAGAAATAATGAGTAAAAACATGAATATGTCCACATCATAATAAGCATCAATGTGGTTAAGCTTCCATATGTAATGGAAAATCCTTTAAATATGTCTAAATATTTAGAAAATACAAATGATATCACATTAAGTGCAAGTGCTCCAAATATTGCTCCTGGAATTTGGCTTTTAAATGTAACTTTGTGTTTTGGCATAAATCTATATAAAAATAGGAATATTATAAATGTTGCAAATATAAAACCTATTTCTGTTAGTACTTGTGAAAATGCACTAAAATTTTCTAATGCACCAAAATATTGTTGCATTATTGATTTTAGACTATTTCCAAATACTAGTAATACCATTCCTAACATTATTAAAACAATGAATATTATTGTCTCTAAAAGTGCCATTATCCTTAAATATATAACTGATTTTTCATTGTCTTCATCTGTGTTATAGACTGAATGTAGCCCTTTCGTAAGTGCAAATAACCCTTTGCCTGCTGACCATAGTGTAAATATTATTGAAATTGATATTGTTCCTATTGATTTTGAATACACTTCTCTTACTATTCCAATTACAAATTCATTCATACTTGATGGTATTATTTTTGAAATCACATCAAATAATGTTTGTTGCTCTATATTAGTATATTGTATAAGTGTTATCAATAATATTAAAAATGGTATAAATGATAATATTGTATAATACGAGCATTGTGCTGAATATTCACTTATATGGTCTTCTCCGCTACTTTTTAAAATTATATTGAATTGTTTTATTCTATTTTCAATTCTAAATTTTATTTTTTCCATTATATTAACCTTCCCTTTTATTTTTGTGTTTAGTCTTTTTTCTTTTTTGCTTCTTTTTGTTTTTTGGGTAAGTCTTTTAAGTCTCCAACTTTTTCTATTATTTCTTGTTTTTGTTTATTTACATTTTCTTTAAATTCATCTGTTTGTTCTGCTACTTGTCTTTTAATTTCTTCTTTTTTCTCTTTTATTTTTACCTTTATTGATTGTACTTTTGGATATGCTTCTAGTAATCTTCTATATAATCCAGATTTGTTTAAAAGTGCCTCTTTTACTTTGCTTGTTATTTCTTCTGTATTATCCAAGCTCTTTCCAAATTCTTTTGTTGTTTTTCCAACATAGCTGATTACATTGGTTGATACAATATTGTCTACTAAATATATAGTTAAGAGTACCCCAAATAGTATGTTTAATGCTAATTCTGGTAATGCTTCAATTTTACCAATTAAAAATGGATTTGAAACATACATTATGAACATTCCTAGTAGTCCAAATGGAATTATTGTATTCAAGCATACTCTTCCATTTATATTAAATTTTCTTTGGCTATAGTCCCACCATCTTGCATGATATATTTTTTCCATAAAATAGCTTGTTAAATATTCTAGTGTTCCACATACTAGTATTGCCATTACAAATAATGCAAATGGATCTGGGGTATATTTTTTTAATAAAAGTGTTATTAATATTGCTCCTGTTCCATATATTGGACAATATGGTCCTATTAAAAATCCCCTATTTATAAATTTCTTTTTTTCTATTAATTTTCCTATTACTTCCATACACCATCCTGCAATAGAATATGTTAAAAATAGTAAAAAATATACTCTTATATCTATTCCGAATATTATCATTTATTTTTCCTCCGTTCTTTGTCAAAAGGTGTCAAAAGGGACGCCCTTTTTTGACAGAAATATATAAAGAATAAATTTAAAAACTTCAAAAATTTTTGGTAAATCTGTCAAAAAGGGGCGTCCCTTTTGACAAGTTTTATATTTCAATTCTATCTGTAAATTTGTCTTTTACTGATAATTTTAATAGTCTATTTTCCTCTTTTTCTAATTTAGGATCTTGACTTACTATTTTGGTTGCTGCTTCTTGGGCTAGTTTTAATATATCCATATCTGTAAATAAATTTGCAATTTTAAAATCTGGTATACCATGTTGCATTGTTCCAAAAAAGTCTCCTGAACCTCTTAGCTCTAAATCTTTTTGTGAAATTAAGAACCCATCATTTGTTTCACACATAATTTTCATTCTCTCTTTTGTGTTTTGTCCTTTTCCTTTATATTTTAGGACACAATATGATTTATATTCACCACGCCCTACTCTTCCACGTAATTGATGTAATTGTGCTAATCCAAATCTTTCTGCATTTTCAATTACCATTATATTCGCATTTGGAACATCTACTCCAACTTCAATTACAGTTGTAGAAATTAATATGTCTATTTCTTTATTTTTGAATCTTTCCATTATTTCGTCTTTTTCTTTTGGTCTCATTTTTCCATGTATATATTCAACTCTATAATTCGAAAATGTTTCTTCCTTGCATTTTTCATATAATGTTTCAACTGCTTTTAAGTCTTTGTCCTCTTCTTCACTTTCTTCTACTAATGGACATACTATATATGCTTGTCTTCCTTCATCTACTTGTTTTTTTATAAAATTATTTATTCTCTCTTCCATTCTGTTTGTAACTGCAAATGTTTCTATTGTTTTTCTATTTGGTGGAAGTTCGTCAATTATTGATATGTCCAAATCTCCATAAAGTATTAACGCCAGTGTCCTTGGTATTGGTGTTGCTGACATTACTAATACGTCTGGATTTTGACCTTTTTGTACAATTTTCGTTCTTTGTTTTACTCCAAATCTGTGTTGCTCATCTGTTACAACTAATCCTAGATTTTTGAATTCTACATTTTCTTCTAGCATTGCATGTGTTCCAATTAATATGTCTATTTCGCCATTTTTAAGTCTTTCTAAAATATCTTCTTTATTCTTTTTACTGATTCCTGATATTAATAATTCACATTTTATATCAAATTGACTAAGCATTTTTTCAAAATTCGCCATATGTTGTGTTGCAAGTATCGCTGTTGGTGCTAAAATTGCTGCTTGATATCCAGATTTTACTGCTTTATATGCTGTTATCATTGCAACTACTGTTTTCCCAGAGCCTACATCCCCTTGTAATAATCTATTCATTGATTTTTCTGATTCCATATTTTCATCTATTTCTTGTAATACTTTTAGCTGTGCCTTTGTTAATTTGAATGGTAAAGTATTTATTACATCTGACATTTTTACGTTTTTATTAAATTTTATTCCTTTTTTGTCTATCAAATTATTGTTTTTTAATTGTAGTAATGCTAGTTGTGTTGATAGCAATTCTTCAAAAACTAGTCTTCTCCTTGCTTTTTTGAAATCTTCAAAATCTTTTGGAAAATGTATATCATAATTTGCTTTATTTGCATTTTCTAATTTATATTCCTTTAATATGTAGTCTGGCAGAGTTTCTGGAAGACCTCCTTGCTCTTGCACTTTTTGTAGTCCATTTTCGATTATTTTTCTTAATGTGTTTTGTGTTAAACTAAATGTTAGTGGATAAATTGGTATTATTTTTCCTGTATTATTTGAATTTTCTATTTCATCAAATACTGGTGCATTCATACTTATTTTTCCATATTGAAATTCGATTTTCCCATAAAATCTGTATTTTTTTCCGTGTCTGAAATTTTGATTTTAGATATGGCTGATTAAACCATGTTATAACAGCTTGTCCGGTTTCATCCATAACTAATAATCTTTGCATTGTTCTTCCTTTGCTTATTTTTGTGTCTACAAGTCTTGACATTGCTATTGCTTCTATTAATGCTACTTCTCCATTTACACATTCACATATATTTTTTGGCTTGCTTCTGTCTTCATAGCCTCTTGGATAATACGTGATTAAATCTTTTACATTAAATATTCCTATTTTGTTTAATAGAGTTACCCTGTTTGGGCCTACTCCTTTTATATATTTTACATCTTCTGTTAAATCCATTTTCACTCACCTTTGCGGGATTAAGGGGCCATCACACAAAATCCCGAAATTTTTCAAAATTATATTTTTAATAATTTAAAATCTAGCCCATCACTACTAACTAATTTATATTCTATTCCTTCTGCATTGCCTTCTATTGCATCTTGAATTGAATTTGCATGTAGATGTCCATAATAGCATCTTTTTATATTATATTTTTTCATTAATTCTGTATATTCTGTTTTCATATAGTTTTTAGTTAATGGTGGATAATGCATAAATACTATTATTTCTTTATCTTCTCCATATTTTGATATCCCATCTTTTATAGACAGTTCTAGTCTTGCTACTTCTCTCTTTGTTAGTCTAATATCTTCTTGGTCCTCTGAAATATTCCACCCTTTTGTTCCTGCAATTATTTTATTTTCAAATTCATAGCTATTATTATATAAAAAATCTATGTTTTTAAATTCTTTTGAATCTATATATTTTCTCATGCTTGTAACTGTTGACCACCAATAGTCATGATTTCCTTTTAGTAAGATTTTTTTTCCTGGTAAATTGTTTATAAATTCAAAATCTTTTTCTGTTTCATCTAAATACATGGCCCATGAAAAGTCTCCTGGTAATATTACTGTATCTTCTGCTTTTACCTTTGATAGCCAGTCTTGCTTTATTTTTTCTTCATAGTTTTGCCAATTTTTTCCGAATATGTCCATCGGCTTATTTGTACTAAATGATAAGTGTAAGTCTCCTATTACATATATTGCCATTTTTTCCTCCTTGTTTATTATTTTCCGTTCTTCTTTCTTGTTATAGTTTACAATATTTTTCCTTAATTGTCTATAATTGCTTTTAAGAAATTTGATTTTTTTGTTTTATGGTGTTATACATAAGGAGGTTGACACTATGATAGACCAAGAGGTATTGTTACTAAATGATTTGATGAATCATGTTGATTCGTCAAAACGGGAAGCTCTTTTAAATTTGCAAAAAGAACTTTCTTTAAGACCTGATTTAAAAATCAAGTCATACGTTGAGGGATTTTCATTTGATGCTTTTTGGGGACAATTCTTTCGGTTTTCCGCTTTGGAATCTCAACTTTCAGAGGCTTTGTATTCTGACAAAAATTCCAATTGGCTAAAAAGAGTCAAAGAAGATAATCTCGTCTATTTTCTTGTAGACGATGACACTTGGAAAACTAAAAAATCTATTGAAAATGTTTGGATTAGTTTAACATTAATTAGTCCAAAAAATGATCCAGTCCTGAAAATCAACGTAAAATAATATATAGAGCCAATCCAATTGAATTGGCTCTATATTATTTAATTTAATTTCAAATTTGGTATAGCATTTAAATCTAATGAATTACTTTTTCCATCTATAAAATTATAATATCCAGCTGATGCAATCATTGCCGCATTATCTGTACACAATTTTAAATCAGGCATATATACTTTTATTCCTTGCTTTTCTAGTTTTAAAAATTCATTTCTAATATAACTGTTTGCAGATACCCCACCTGCTAATGCTATTGTTTTTAATCCTGTTTGTTCTAATGCTTTTTCTGCATTTTCTAATAATATTTCTGTAACTGTTTTTTCAAAGCTTGCACACAAATCAGCTTTATTCACATCTGGATTTTTGTGATGTAAATTTATTACAGCTGTTTTTATTCCACTAAAACTAAAGTCTAAATTATCAAAATGTGTTTTTGGTAATTCTATTGCATTTGGATTTCCCTCTTTTGCAAGCTTGTCAACTTTTGGACCTCCTGGATATCCAAGTCCAACTACTCTTGCAACTTTATCAAAAGCCTCTCCAATTGCATCATCTCTTGTTTTTCCTAACACTTCAAATTCAGTATAGTTTTTTACATGCACTAATTGTGTGTTACCACCAGATGTCATTACACATAGAAATGGTGGTTTTAATTCTGGGTATGTAATGTAATTTGCTGCAATATGTCCTTGGATATGGTTTACGCCAACTAGTGGTTTGTTTATTGCAAAACTTAAAGCTTTTGCATATGATAGTCCTACTAATAAAGCTCCTACTAAACCTGGTCCATATGTTGGAGTTATTGTATCTATATCATCAAATTTCACATTTGCTTCTTCTAATGCTTTTTTTGTTACTCTAGATATTGCTTCTATATGGTTTCTTGATGCTATTTCAGGTACAACTCCACCATATTTTTCGTGTATTGGTATTTGCGTATCTATTATGTTTGATAAAATCTCTCTTCCGTTTTTTACTACTGATACTGATGTTTCGTCACAACTTGATTCTATTCCTAATGTTAGTATATCTTTTTTCATTTTAAACTTGTCCCTTCAAAAAAAATTAGAGGGATTTTTTGTTATGGCCCTCTAATCCCGATTTCTTATAATCTAAATATTATTTTTCCTAATCCTATTATTCCTTTTGAAACCCAGTTGATTGCTGGTGTTATAATTGTTCCAGCTATCCCTGTTATCCAAATTAGTACAAATATGATATAAAATATTTGCTCATTATTTACAAAAAATTCTTTTGCTTTATATGGTAAAAATGGCATTATTATTTTTGAACCGTCTAATGGTGGTAATGGTATTAAGTTAAATACTCCAAGTCCAATGTTTATTGAGATTGTGCTTGATATTAATAACATTATAACCGTTCCTATTGTTGATACCATAAATGCTGTGCTAGCAAATTTATATATTGCACAATATATTAATGTAAATATTATTGCAAGTATAAAGTTCATTAATGGTCCTGCAAGTGAAACTATTGCTTCTCCTTTTTCCATTGATATTTTTCTTGTATAGTTTCTAGGGTCTACTTCTACTGGTTTTCCCCATCCAAATCCAGCTACTAATAACATTAAAGTTCCTACTGGGTCTAAATGTGCAAATGGATTTAGGCTTAATCTTCCTTGTCTTTTTGCAGTATCGTCACCTAGTTTGTATGCTGCATATCCATGTGCAAATTCGTGGAATGTTATTGCTATAAGTACTCCTGGTGCACTTAACAATAAACTTAATAATTGTCCTGGATTTGTTGCATATTGTATTACTAAAAATAGTAACATTATTCCAATTATAATATACATTGTTCTTTTATCAAAGTTAAAATTAAACATAAATTTCTCCCTTCGTTTACTCATCCTCATAGTAATTTTAATTATTGTTTTTTAAACATCAAATGATTTTACAAATTGTATAATGTCACTATTTACTTTTTGTATTCTTTCGTCTTTTTGAAATTCTTCAAAAGAAAACCATTTGTATTTTATATCAAAACATTCAAATTCTTTTTGGTTAAATTTTTCTTTATTTTTTAGTAATTTAACTTTATAAAAATAATGTTGATATTCTTTTTCTATTTTGGCACTTTCTGAAAATTTTTTATGTGTTTTTTCACCAATAAATGATATGCTGATGTCTTCTTTTTCAATTTCTAACATTTGTTTTAATTTGTTATAAATTGATTCAACATCATTTTTATTATTCATTTTACTGTTTAAAAATAAATAGCTATTCCATTTTTTGTCAAAATATTGTAAATATTCATTTTCTTCATTTTTTATTATAATAATTGAATGTTTGTGCATATTTTTCTCCTATTATTTGTTATCTTTTGATTACTTATTAAAAGATATTAGTTTAATGGTTTCATTGTTGGGAATAGTAATACATCTCTAATTGATGCAGCATCTGTTAATAACATTACTAATCTATCAACACCAATTCCTAAACCACCTGTTGGAGGCATACCATATTCAAGTGCTTGGATAAAGTCTTCATCCATCATACCAGCTTCTTCATCTCCGGCATTTCTAGCTTCAACTTGTTTTTTAAATCTTTCATATTGGTCAATTGGGTCATTTAGTTCAGAGAATGCATTTCCATATTCTCTACCACCAATAAATATTTCAAATCTTTCTGTTAATCTTGGGTCTTTTGGACTTCTTTTTGCAAGTGGTGAGATTTCAACTGGGTAATCATATATAAATGTTGGTTGTATTAATGTTTTTTCTACATATTCATCAAAGAATAAGCTAATTACATCTCCTCTTGTTTCTTTTGTTGGATCTGGAATTTCTAATCCTCTTTCTTTTGCTAATGCAACAGCTTCTTCGTCTGAATTAATTTCATTGAAGTCAACTCCACAAGCTTCTTTGATACTGTCTATCATAGTAATTCTTTTCCATCCTGGTGTTAAGTCTATATCTTGACCTTGATATGTTATTTTTGTTGTTCCTAAAACTTTCATGGCACATTTTGTGAATATTTCTTCTGTTATGTCCATCATATCGTTGTAATCTTGATATGCTGCATATAATTCTATTGATGTAAATTCAGGATTATGTCTTATGTCCATTCCTTCGTTTCTGAATATTCTTCCCATTTCATATACTTTGTCATATCCACCAACTATTAATCTTTTTAGGTTTAATTCTGTTGCAATTCTTAGATACATTGGTAAATCTAATGCATTGTGATGTGTTATAAATGGTTTAGCTGTTGCTCCACCTGATATTGTGTTTAATATTGGTGTTTCTACTTCTAAATATCCTTTTTCATCCAATATTCTTCTTATTTCTGTAATTATTTTACTTCTTGTTTCAAAAGTTTTCTTTACTTCTGGATTCATTATTAAATCTACATATCTTTGTCTGTATCTTAAGTCTGGATCTTTTAATCCGTGGAATTTTTCTGGTAATGGTCTTAATGATTTTGAAAGTAATGTTACTTCTTTTGCATGTACAGAAATTTCTTCTGTTCTTGTTTTAAATACAAAACCTGTTATTCCAATAATATCTCCAATGTCATATGTTTTAAATGCTTTGTAACTTTCTTCTCCTAAATCGTTTATACTTACATAACTTTGAATTTTTTCATCACTGTCTTGTATTGTACAGAATGAGGCTTTTCCCATTATTCTTTTTGCTATAATTCTTCCAGCTACTGTTACATCTTTTTGTTCAAATTGTTCATAATTTGCTTTTATTTCTCCAGCTGAATTTGTTCTGTTAAATTTTGTTATTTCAAATGGGTTTTTTCCTTCATCTTGTAATTCTTTTAATTTATCTCTTCTTATTTGCATTAGATGATTTATATCTAATTCTTCTACTTCGTTATTATTGTTATTATTTTCGCTCATTTTATTTTCTCCTTCCGAGGGATTGAGGGACGTTCCTTTTTCTCCCTTTTTGCAGGGAATATGGGACACTCCTTATAATCCTCTTTTATTTTTAATTTTATTTTTTAAAGTTTATATTTTGGTTTTTGTCAAAAATATATTACTCGTACCACTCAAGTTCCCAGTCACTAATTTTAACTGTATCACCTTCACATACGCCAAGTTCCTTAAGTTTGTCTTCAATTCCCATATTCTTTAAACATTTTTGGAAATAATACATAGATTCATTGTCTTCGATATTAATTCTACCCATAAGTCTATCAACTGCTCTACCTTTAACATAGAAAATTCCGTCTTCTTCGTATGCTTCCCATTCTTGATCTTTGTCTTGCAATGTATATACTACTCTGTCTTCAATTTCAACCAATTCCTCTTTTGGCAATGTTTTTAGAACTTCTGTAACGTGGTCTATTAACTGTTCAACTCCTTCACCTGTAACTGATGATATTTTGAATAGTTCTAGTTTTTCTTTTTTTGCTAGTTCTTCTAGCTTTTTCAAGTTTGTATCATCTTGCATACTGTCTATTTTTGTTGCAACTAATATCTGTTTTCGTTTTACCAACTTCTCACTATATTTTGCAAGTTCTTGGTTGATTGTATTATAGTCTTCAATTGGGTCTCTTCCTTCTTGTCCAGATACATCAATAAAGTGTAATAACAATCTTGTTCTTTCAACATGTCTTAAGAATTGAATTCCTAGTCCAACTCCTTCACTTGCACCTTCTATAATTCCTGGTATATCAGCTATTACAAATCCATCTCCATTTTTTGTTTTTACAACTCCTAAATTTGGATTTATTGTTGTAAAGTGATAATTTGCGATTTTTGGTCTTGCATCTGTTACTGTTGATAAAAATGTTGATTTCCCCACATTTGGAAATCCTAGTAAACCAACATCTGCCAACAATTTTAATTCTAATATTAATTCTTTTTCTTCTCCTTTTTCTCCGTCTTCAGAAAATCTAGGAGCTTGTCTTGTAGGTGTTGCAAAGTGTGAGTTTCCTCTACCACCTCTACCACCTTTTAATATTAGTTCTGTTTGATTTGGTTTAGATAAATCTGCAACAACTTTTCCTGTTTCTGCATCTTTAACAACAGTTCCTATTGGAACTTTGATATATAAGTCTTCTCCATATTTGCCATTGCAACGGTTTCCACTTCCATTTTCACCGTCTTTAGCTTTAAATTTTCTGTTATATCTAAAATCAATTAGTGTGTTTTTGTCTTTGTCGACTTGAAAATAGATGTTTCCACCATTTCCTCCGTCTCCTCCATCAGGGCCACCTGCTGCTACATATTTTTCTCTTCTAAATGTTGCAGCTCCGTTTCCTCCGTTTCCTGATTTAATCATTATTTTTGTATAATCTGTAAACATTTTTCATCTCCTTATCACAGGTGTCCAAAAGGGACGGTTCTTTTTGGTCATTTTTGGTTCTTTTGGGGCATTTTTGTCCCATCAGAAACGTCCCAACTGGTCCTAGTAATCTAGCATCATTGCTTTTTTTACTTTCTTCATTGTTTCTTTTGCAACTTTTCTTGCTTTTTCAGTGCCTTCCATTAGAATTTTATCTACTTCTTCTGGATGCGCTTCATAATATGCTCTTTTTTCTCTTATTGGTCTTAATTCTTCTATTATGTTTTTAGCTAGTTGTTTTTTACATGCTACGCATCCACGTTTTCCTGCTTTACATTCTTCACATACTGTTTTTACTTCTTCTTTTGGTGTGAATAAGTTGTGGTAGTATGCTACCATACATATATCAGGGTTTCCTGGGTCGTCTTTTTTTATTCTTGCTGGGTCTGTTACTGCACTCATAACTTTTTTTGTTATTTCTTCTTCACTGTCTGATAGGTATATTGCATTTCCTAGTGATTTACCCATTTTTTCGTTTCCATCTAAGCCTTTTATTCTTTTAGAATTTGATAGTACTGCTTTTGGTTCTTTTAATACTCCTTCTCCGTATATACTGTTGAATTTTCTAACTATTTCTCTACATTGTTCAATTAGTGGTAATTGGTCTTCTCCAACTGGTACTAATTCTCCTTCAAATGTTGTTATGTCTGCTGCTTGGCTTACTGGGTAACCTAAAAATCCATATGTTACACTTTCTCCAAATATATCTCTTTTTTGTGCTATTTCTGTTTTTACTGTTGGGTTTCTTTCTAGTCTTGCTATTGTTACCAAGTTTGAATAAAATACTGTTAGCTCTGCTGTTTCTGGTATCATTGATTGTATATATATTGTTGTTTTTTTAGGGTCTATTCCTACGGATAGGTAGTCCATTGCTACTTCTCTTACGTTTTTTCTTACTTTTTCTGGGTTGTTGAAGTTGTCTGTAAGGGCTTGTACGTCTGCTATTAATATATATTGATCATATTCTGGATTGTTTTGCATTTCTACTCTTGTTTTTAATGATCCAAAGTAGTGTCCTATGTGTAGTTTTCCTGTTGGTCTATCTCCTGTTAATATTCTCTTTTTATTCATCTAATTGTTTCTCCTTTTAATTTTAACATAATTATGCAAAATTATATCACATATTTTGTTAAATTTCAAACTTATGTGTACTATTTTTATATATTTTTCTTTGTTTTTTGTTTGTAATTGTTTTCTTTTATATTTATATCATAATACTTTTTATTGTTCAAGTAATTTTTTCATTATAAAATCTCTTTAAATTTTCTATTTATTGATATACCCTGAAAAGAAATTAAGAACTGGCTTTGATGAACAAGTTCTTAAAAATGTTATGTATTTTTTATATAAAATTAAAACTTAATATGCATGGACCTTTGAATTTAAATAGTAGAGTTTATTACTATGGTTACTTAGTTCACTTTCACAATTTTCGATTCTTTTTTCGTCATTTTCGAACTTATCTTTGTGTTCTTTTAATATTGTTTCTTGACTTTTTAATAGTGATTCTTGTCCTTTAAATAAAGCTTCTTGTCCTTTATGTAATGAATCTTGTCCCTGTCTTAATCCTTGTACTTCTTTTATTAATTCTTTTTGCACTTTAAATAGCTCATATTGTCCTTGTTTTAATCCTTTTACGTCTTTAGATAACTTATTTTGTCCTTTGAATAATTCTTCTTGACCTTTGTATAATTTATCTTGTCCTTGTTTCAAATCTTTTACATTTTGAAATAATTTATCTTGTCCTTGTTTCAAACCTTTTACATTTTGAAATAATTCATCTTGTCCTTGTTTCAAATCTTTTACATTTTGAAATAATTCATCTTGTCCTTGTTTTAAATCTTTTACATTTTGAAATAATTCATCTTGTCCTTGTTTTAAATCAATCAATATTTCTTTTAATTCTGTATCCATTTGCAATCCTCCTTATAGTTTTATGTTTTTTCTCCAACTTATTTTGTTATTAATATTATAATATTCCTATTTATTTTTGTCAATATTTATTCTATAGTAAATTTTTGTTTTGTTCACTTCCTTTCTCTCTACTTATTTTTTGTACATTTTTTGAATTTTTGTTTCAAGAAATTGAAACTTTTGAATTAATATTTTGAATAAAATTTATAATAAGTTGATTTTTAAAGTACTAAAATAATACCATATAATTCTATACTTTGCAACATCTTTTCATCGCAAAATTCGACATCTTTTTTATATTTCAAGTTTTATTTTAAATATTTTATTTTTATATTTTTTATTTATAATTTGTAAATTGAAACATATATTGTTTTAAAGGAGGAAATTTAGCATGAAAAAAATATTATTCAAAGGTGCTGCTTCTGCGATTCCAACTCCATTTACGGATAATGGTATAAATTTAGAAGAATTTAAAAAATTTTTACAATTTCAAATTGATAATGATATTGATGCTTTAGTTGTTTGTGGCACAACCGGTGAAAGTTCAACAATGACTAAAGATGAAAAAATTGAGATTATAAAATGTGCTGTTGAAGTTACACATAAAAATGAATCTTCTACAAGAAAAATCCCAGTAATTGCTGGTACTGGCTCAAATAATACAAAAGAAGCAATTGAAATGTCTAAAATTGCTGAATCTTTAGGAGTTGATGGTGTTTTAGTTGTTACACCTTATTACAACAAAACAACTCAAACAGGTTTGGTTGCTCATTATAGTGCAATTGCAGAAAATATTGACATTCCCATTATTTTATATAATGTACCTAGTAGAACAGGTATGAATATTGAACCAGAAACTTGCCTGGAACTATCAAAAATCGATAATATTGTTGCTATAAAAGAAGCTAGTCGGTGATATCTCACAAGTGGCTAAAATAGCTAGCTTGTGTGGTGATAATTTACATATTTATTCTGGCAATGATGATCAGGCTATCCCTATTTGCTCTTTGGGTGGTTTGGGTGTTATTTCTGTTTTATCAAATATTAAACCTAGATTTACTCATGATATGATTTGGAATTTTTTTAATGGAAATATTGAAAAATCAAAAAATATGCAACTAGAATCTATTCCTTTAATAAATGATTTGTTTTCTAAAGTTAATCCTATCCCAGTTAAGGCTGCTTTAAATAAAATGGAATTTAAATTTGGAAGCCCTAGATTGCCTTTAATTGCAGATTAAAATTAATTTTTTCATTTTTCTACAAAAATTGACTTTTACATAAAATTTTGTTACAATATCAGTATGTAAAATATTAACATTATGCATGAAAAAGGAGGCTTTTATGATTCCAGAATTCAAAAACAAAGATGGGACTATTTCTTCAAAAACTACTAAGTATTATGAAAATGTACTTAGCTATGCTAATAAGCATAATTTGCGGAATACTAAAATTTCAATAGACTTGGCAATACGTCTACATGATGGTCAATTCCGAGATGGCGGAGCTCCATATATTATTCATCCATTGGAGGCAGCTAATTATCTAATTTTATTAGAGATTTGGAGCCCAATTTTGGATATAAATTTGGAAATTTCTCATGATAATCGTCAACTTGCCAAAGAGTTAGCACATAAAGATTTAGATATCTTGCTTTCAGCGATGTTGCTGCATGACACTTTGGAAGATTGTAAGGGAAGCTTACCAGAGGGTGGAAATGAGTTCATACAAATGCATCTTGACCATGAGGTTTTATTTTTTGTAAAGATTTTGACAAAAGATAAATCTGACCCGGCTTTTTCAAATGAAGGGTATTATAAAAAAATTGCCGAGTATTGGCAGACATCAATTATGAAAATTGCTGATCGATTAAGTAATTGTTCTACAATTGATTCTTTTAATACTCATAGGATGGAGAAATATGTTAGAGAAATTGTAAAGTATTTTTATCCTTTGATTTCTCAGACGAAACAAGATTTTCCTTACTTCTCACGGATACTTACAATTATGAAGTATTTAATTGTTGCAATAACTGAAACTGTTGCAGCTGTATTAAATCTTAATGATGTATTGGCTCCGTACCTTTATGAAAAGCCATTTTATTTTATAAGTGGTTTTGCTGTTGCACATAAGATGTCAAATACATCGAAAGCCTTAGCACTTGCAAGAAAGTACTATGATGGATATACACGAAAAAGCGGAGATCCTTTCATAATCCATCCTCTGCGAGTGGCTTCTTATTTAATAGCATTAAAAATCGATGATGACGAAATTATTGCTGCTGCTTTGTTGCATGAGATAATTAAAAAATGTCACTTGGAGTATAATGGATATGAAATTGTAACAAAATACCATTTAAATCCAAAAATTTTGGATTATATAAGGCTACTTGCTAACAGTGAACATTATCCTCTCAATGTATATTATGCATCATTGCAAGAATCTCCTGAGGTCTTGTTGCTGCGTTTGTCAAATCGAGCTCATACTTGTACTTCTTTATTAGATTGTTCACCTGATGATGTTTATGATTATCTATCTGAATGGAAAAACTACATCATCAATTTATGTGAATATGGTATAAAACATTATCCTATGTATTCTAATTCTATTAGCGTAATGCAATTTCACATTGATGCAGTTTGCAATATAGTCTCACATCTAAGAAATATTGAAATCTGACACATCTAAAATCATATCTAAAGCTTTAAAAACATTAGAGAGCTGGTATTCCAGCCCTCTATTTCATTTTTTCTTTTATTCTAACCAAAGTATTTAAAGCATCAATTGGAGTTAACTCATTTAAATTAACCTTATCTATCTCGTGGGCAATTTCTGCCAACTTATAATTAAACATATCAAATTGTCCCTCAACAGCCTTTTTACTTTCTTTTTCTTGTTTTTTACCAGTTAAGATATTTTTTCTTTCAAGTCCTCTTAAAATTTCATCAGCTTTTTGAGTTACAACCTTTGGTACTCCTGCTAAACGTGCAACATGAATACCATAACTTTCATCTGTTCCACCTCTCAAGATTTTTCTTAAAAAGATTATATCTTCGCCTTTTTCTTTAACTGCTATATTGTAATTTTTTACACCTTCAAGTTTTTCTTCTAGTTCTGTTAATTCGTGGTAATGTGTTGCAAATAATGTTTTAGCTCCACATTTTTCTTTGTCTGCTATATATTCTGCAACAGCCCAAGCAATTGAAAGTCCGTCATATGTTGATGTTCCTCTTCCTATTTCGTCTAATATTACTAAACTATTTTGAGTTGCCTCCTTTAGTATTGTTGCAACTTCCATCATTTCTACCATAAATGTACTTTGTCCCATACTTAAGTCATCTGATGCTCCGACTCTTGTAAAAATTTTGTCTACTACTCCTATATGTGCTTCTGATGCTGGTACAAATGAGCCAACTTGTGCCATTAATGTAATTAGGGCAACTTGTCTCATATATGTAGATTTACCGGCCATGTTAGGTCCTGTTATAATTGATAATCTATTTTCTTCTTTGTCTAAATATGTATCATTTTCAACAAATACACCTGTTCCAAGCATTTTGTCTATTACTGGATGTCTTCCACCTTTAATGTCTAAAACTCCTGAATTATCTACTTTTGGTTTGCAATAATTTAAGTCTTCTGCTACTGTTGCAAATGATGTAAGTACATCTAATGTTGATACAATATTTGCTGATTTTTGTAGTCTTTTTACGTTTCTAGCAATTTCATCTCTTATTTGTACAAATGCATTATATTCTAGATTTACAACTTTTTCTTCTGCTCCAAGTATTTGATTTTCTAGGTTTTTCAAGTCTTCTGTTATATATCTTTCAGCATTTGTTAAAGTTTGTTTTCTAATGTATCTTTCTGGTACTTGGTCCAGATTTGATTTTGTAACTTCTATAAAATATCCAAATACTTTGTTAAATCCAACTTTTAAATTTTTAATTCCTGTCTTTTCTTTTTCTTCTGCTTCTAATTGAATAATCCAATTTTTCCCTTCTGTTGTAGCAGTTTTTAGTTTGTCTATTTCTTCATCATACCCAAGTTTGATAATTCCACCATCTTTTACTGTCATTGGTGGGTCTTCTACTATTGATTTATCAACAAGTTCGTATATATCTTGCAATTCGTCTAAATTTTCATATAAATCTTTTAACATTGGAGAATTTACATTTGCTAAAACTTTTTTCAAGTCTGGCAATTTTGATAATGAATTTTTCAATGTAATCATGTCTCTTGCATTTGCATTTCCATAAGCCATTTTTCCAGCAAGACGTTCAATGTCATATACTTTTTTAAGATTTTCTATCACGTCCCCTCTTAAAATAACATCATCTTTTAATTCTTTTACAGACTCAAGTCTTCTATTAATTTCTGCAGTATCTATAAGTGGATCATTAAGCCATCTTCTTAACGCTCTTCCTCCCATTGATGTTGATGTTTTATCAAGTACCCATAAAAGTGTTCCTTTTTTTGATTTATCTCTCATTTTTTCTGTTATTTCAAGGTTTCTTCTTGCATTTATATCAAGTGACATGTATTTTGAAATATTATATACTGTTATTTTGTTAATGTGGTCAAGTGTTGTCATTTGGGTTTGCTCAATATACTCAATTAATGCATTTATAGAACATACGGCTAGATTTTTGTCTGCAATATTTGCTATTTCTTTTTGATTGCTATCAACAAAATTAAATCTATATCTTATTTTTTCTGCATTATCTGTGAAAAATTTGTCACTAAATCTTGTAATATATGAGTCAAATCTTTCTTTTATTTTATCCATTTCCTCTTGGCAACCAGACATCATACTGTTTATTACAAGTTCTGATGGCATATATCTTGCAATTTCATCTAGAACTAATGGAAAGTTTTGGTTATCCTTTATTTCTGCAGAATAAAATTCACCTGTTGAAATATCACATACACTAATTCCAAAGTAAATTCCAGATTTAAAAATTGACATTATAAAATTGTTTTTTCTTTCTTCTAACATGTTGCTGTCAACTACTGTTCCTGGTGTTACCACTCTAATAACACCTCTTTTTACTATTCCTTTTGCAGTTTTTGGATCTTCTAATTGCTCACATATTGCAACTTTGTAGCCTTTTGCAATTAATCTTGATATGTATATTTCTGCTGCATGATGTGGTATTCCACACATTGGTGCTCTTTCTTCTTGTCCACAGTCTTTTCCTGTTAGTGTTAACTCTAGTTCCCTTGATGCTGTTACTGCATCATCAAAGAACATTTCGTAGAAGTCTCCTAGTCTGTAAAATAGGATGCAGTCTTTGTATTGTTCTTTTGTTTCAAGATATCTTTGCATCATTGGTGAAAATTCTGCCATATTTATTACTTCCTTTCATTTTTTTGATATATTTATTTTGATTGACCTTCATTTTCTTTTTCTTTATGTTGTTGTTCATATGCTTCTTTTACTATTTCATATCGTTTTAAATCTTTTCCTAATCCTTGCCTTGTTATTTTTATATTTCCTAAAATTGTTTTTCCAGCACTTATTACTCTTGCTGCTTCTGCTAAATTTCCGTTACATATTTCTACGATTTCTTTCATATAACTCAATTTTTTATATAAATCTTCTAATCCATCTTTTTTCACTACTTCTAATTCTGGTAATTCATCTATTTGACTTTGCAAAGACTTTGGTAAGACTTTATTTTGATTTTTATGGGTATAAATCTTTTGATATAAGTCTATTACAGCATTTTCATTATTGTCTGCTTTTATTTTATTTATATTTCTTGTTACAGTTGCCCTTGCAATATTTAGGTCTAATTCTTCTATTGCTTGATCCATAGATATATGTTTTTTCATTATATAAATTAGCAATGCTTCATAATCTATATGACTATATTGTTTTGGTTTTACTTCTTTTTTATCTTTCATTATTTTAAATCACCTTTCAAATACCACATATGTTCAGAAACAATTTTAAGTTCTATCATACTTCCTATTAAACACTTGTCACCCTCAAAAATAACAACTTTATTACTATCAGTTCTGCCAGTAAGCATATTCTCATTATTTTTGCTAGTACCTTCAACTAAAACTTTTTGTGTAGTTCCAACATATTTTTGATTATTTTCTGCAATTTGACTTTCAACTAAAGCTTTTAATTTATCAAATCTTAGATGTTTTTGTTCTTCTGGAACTTGATTTTCCATTTTATCTCCTGGTGTTCCAACTCTTCTTGAATAAATAAACATATATACTTGCTCGAATTTTACCTTTTCTACAACATCTAAAGTGTCTTCAAATTCTTCATCTGTTTCACCTGGAAAACCTACAATTATATCTGTTGATAATGTTAAGTTTGGTATTCCTGCTTTCATTTTTTCTACTAAATTTAAGTATTGCTCTTTAGTATATTTTCTATTCATTTCTTTTAATACTTTTGTATTTCCAGATTGTAGTGGTAAATGTACTAATTTACATACTTTGTCACAATCAGCTATTGCTTTTATTACATCATCTGTAAAATCCTTTGGATGTGGTGATACAAATCTTATTCTTTCTATGCCTTCTATTTTGTTTACTGCTCTTAGTAATGTTGCAAATGAATTTACACCTTCATATTCTTCAAATTCAATATTTTTTTCTCTTTCTACTCTTAAATATGAATTTACATTTTGACCTAGTAATGTAATTTCTTTATATCCTTGTTTTGCAAGTTCTTTTACTTCTTCAATTATTGCTCTAGGCTCTCTACTTCTTTCTCTTCCACGCACATATGGAACTATGCAATAACTGCAAAAATTGTTGCATCCATTCATTATTGTTACAGATGCTTTTATACTACTATCTCTTTTGATTGGCAAGCCCTCATATACTTTTCCATCTATATCTAAAATGTCTTCTAATTTTTTCTTTTCTTCAATTACTTTGTATAAGTCTTCTGGAAATTTGTGTAATGTATGTGTTCCAAATATTATGTCTGTATATGGATAGCTCTCTTTTATTTTGTTTGTTATGTGTTTTTCTTGCATCATGCATCCACCAATTGCTATTATTGTTCCACGTTCTTCTTTTATTTTTTTAAGTTCTCCCAGTTTACCAAATAGCTTGTCCTCTGCGTTTTCTCTTACGCAACATGTATTAAATAATGCTAAATCTGCTTCTTTTTGATTTTCCGTTTTTGTGTAACCCATTTTTTCTAGCATTCCACATAGTTTTTCTGAATCATTTTCGTTTAGTTGACATCCCATTGTTAGTATACTGTATTTTAAGTTTTTATTTTGATTTATTTTTTTTACTTTTTCTATATATTCTTTTTGCTTATTTATTTCATTTTCTGTATTCAATTATTCTTCCTACCTTTCAAATTTGCGCTTCCAAAATTCTGTATTATTTTTTCTTTTAACATGCTATATTTTATTATATTTTGTCACTTTTTGCAAGGACTTTAAAGTAAAAAAAGAGCTTTCTAAAAAGAAAACTCCTTCAAATTTAAAATTAATCTTTCATATAATCATTTATTTTTTTCATGAATATAAATCTGTCAACAATATCTAATATTCCATAAACAATTATTAATACTCCAACTGCTGTAAGAACTATTTCTTGGTTTATTAAAATTACAATACCTGCTAATATCATTAATAATGTAAATATTAAAGTTATAGTCCAATATGGAGATTTTACTTGTTTCCACATTAATATTGTTTGTAAATCCATTACACCAGTTACAATAATCCATATTCCTAAAATCACTCTAAAGAATGCTAGTACTGAATCAGATGCAAATATTACAATAATACCAAATATTACAGCAACTAATGCAACTGTTAGTAATAAATCTTCTTTAGTGTCTGATGTATAATATTCGATTAATTTTAGTGCTCCCATTGCTATAAATAGGATTCCTAATATAACTGATATTGCTCCTACTGTTGCTTCTGGCTTTGCTACTAATAGTACTCCAAATATTACGAATATTATTGAGATTACTATATCTGTCCAACTTGATCTTTTTAAGAATTTTTCAAACATAATATTCCCTCACTTTCTTTTGTATTTTTATAGATAATATCACATTAATTTCAAAAAGTATACAAATTTCTAAAAATTTTTACAAATTTTTTGCTATGGATTATTATTTTTTGTATATTGGTGTACTACTGAGTGACAAGCACTGAGCGGAAGCTACCGCCGTACTCGCTACTGCCATTATGACGAGTGAAATAGAATAAACCAGTTCCATCTGTGTCCCAACAATAACCTCCGCGTACACTGAAAGGATAGATTGCAGTTGGGAAGTAAGAGTAATCTCCGTACCATGATGTTTTTTCTGTTCCAGCTGTCGATGTTTCGTGTATTCCGTCACCATATATTTTTGTATTTGCTTTCCAATTTGCTGTACTTGCTGTATCTATATTTGCTCCATCTTTATCAATTGATGAATCATGTGAATATACTGTTACGTATTTTGAGCTTTTTCCATTATTTAATGCATTCATTAATGAT
>OHAN01000370.1_pt1 | contig 46577 bp, 42 predicted proteins | sample 1577121 | NCBI WGS metagenome assembly OHAN01 (sample SAMEA3541554, study PRJEB24748) | human gut metagenome | biome: human gut; feature: human-associated habitat; material: faeces | place: China | collected 2012 | reverse complement strand
CAAGACCTTTTCCGCTTCCATGCGAGAAGCACTGGCCAGTTATTGCCGTCAGGGAATAGAGATAATAAAAGAAAAACTAATATAAACAAACAAAACATAATCTACAAATCCATTAAAAGTTAAAAGAAAGATTTAAAAGAAATTGGAATATTATTAAAAATAAGTTATAATATTAATTGATGGTGCATTATTCTAGTCGTACTTAAACTTATGAGGGTGGGGCTAAAAATCCACTAAAGGGCACATCGTTGAAGTTTCTTGTTTGTGCGCGAAATGCCAGTTTTGTGTGTAACCAGGGAGTAAAGGAGTTAGGGTAATATATAATGGCATATATATGATTCCCTAGTTTCGCGGAGGCTTAAATAGAAAAATTTAAGTTAAACCTATGTTGAGTGCCAAGACACAAAATACATAGTGTAGCCTGTCTCGAGTGAGTATATTGGGATTAATTTGACGGGAATATTAATTATTCGGCCAAATAATTTTTATTCTAGATTATGAAATTATACTTGCAAAAAAGACTAGTAAGTTTGTAAAAGTATGTCAAGGAAAACTTCTAGAATGTTTGCTTTATCAAAAGCTTGAAAATCTGGGGATTAAGGTACGGATTTAAGTGGCGATCTGGTGGCTAAAGTAAGTTTAGCTGGTTCCCTTAAACGGAAACGGTTCTAGCAGTAATGCTAAGCGGGAAGTAGAGAAATTCAACCAGACCTAAACCGTAAAATTTACTTAGATTTTTACCATCTATATTTTAATTTAGAAATTGTTGGCAAGCCTTAGTGCTTGTCTTATTTATATATAATGATTAATAAATAATAAGAAAGAAGGAAAGAATATTAATGAAGAAAAATCAAGAAAGTAAAAAGGAACACTCGAATATGAAATGGGTAATACAATCATTCATAATGACATTTATATTATCAATGATATTTGCATATGTATCAACGAATGGAGTATCAAATTTAAGTTTACTTCCAGCACTTTTAATATTAGTATTAGTAGTATTTTTAGGAATATTTTTTGATATAATAGGTGTTGCAGTTACAGTTGCAAATGAAGAAGAATTTCATGCAAAAGCAACTAAAAAAGTAAAAGGATCAAAAGACTCAATAAAATTAATAAAAAATGCACCTAAAGTTGCAAATATATGTGCAGACGTAATTGGTGACATATGTGGTGTTTTAAGTGGTTCTATAAGTGCATTGATTTCTATAAAGATTTCAACTCAAATGAATTTGCCATTTAATATTCAGTTTGTTTTAAGTGCTTTGGTATCAGCTTTAACTGTTAGTGGTAAGGCTTTTGGTAAGGATATTGCTAATAAAAAGTCTACTGAAATAGTCCATAAAGTTGGTATTGTTTTGAATAAATTTAGTAAAAAATAGATTGTCAAAAGGGACGCCCTTTTTTGACAAGTGTCTTGCTAGCACTTGTCAAGAAGGGGCGTCCCTTTTGACATTAATTTTTTCTAAATTATTGTTTAAGCAAAATAATTCTGATACAATATCATAAAAGAACGGAGGAAAATTTATGAAAGCATTAATAACAGGAGCCTCTTCAGGAATAGGAAGAGACATGGCAAGAGTACTAGCCAAAAAAGGATACAATTTAGTATTAGTAGCAAGAGACGAGAAAAAATTAGAAGAATTAGCAGAAGAATTAAGTAAAGAAAATAAAATAGAAACACAAGTAATATCAATGGACTTATCAATAGAACAAAACTGCATAGATTTGCACAAAAGTGTAAAAGATGTGGATATCTTAATTAATAATGCAGGATTTGGAGACTGTGGAAACTTTACACATACAAATTTGAATAAAGAATTGACAATGATAAAAACAAATATTATTGCATATCATATTTTAACAAAATTATATTTAGTAGATATGAAAGCAAAAAACAGTGGTAAGATTTTAAATGTTGCATCAATTGCAGGATTTATGCCAGGACCATTAATGGCAACATATTATTCAACAAAAGCATATGTGGTAAGGTTTTCAGAATCTATAAGAGAAGAATTAAAAAAAGAAAAATCAAATGTTCAAATTAGTATTTTGTGTCCAGGACCTGTAAACACAAATTTTAATAATGTTGCAAATGTTAAATTTCATATGAGAGAAGCAAACAGTTATAATGTAGCTAATTTTGCAATAAAAAAATTGCTTAATGGAAAATTTTATATTGTGCCTGGATTAGATGTAAAACTTGGAATCTTCTTTAGTCATTTTGTGCCTAGTAGTTTTGTTGCTAAAATTACGTATATGGTACAAAAAAGAAAATTAGAAAGATGAAAGTGTGAAGAATAAATTGACGTTGGTTGACAAATAATCTAAATTATGTTATCTTAGAAAAGACACAAAACAACAAAGTTTTTAGATCTCAAATGGGGTCAGAAAGGACAAAATTATGAACAATATGGAACGGTTAAACAAAGCTGTAATGAAGAAAGGCCCGCTGTTGGCAGGACTTGATCCGGATATGGACAAATTAAGAGTCCTATCTAAAGAGGTTGGATATAAAGGTGCTGACAGTGATTTTTTACGGGATTACTGTTTTGCATATATTGAAGCGGTAAAGGATGTGGTGTGTGCTGTAAAAGCAAATATTGCGTTTTTCGAATCAATTGAATTACAGCCGATTTATTGGGATGTGCTTGAAAAAGCAAAGGCTGAAGGCTTGTTTGTTATTGCAGATGTTAAACGAGGAGACATTGGTAATACATCAAAACAGTATGCACAAGCATACTTGTTTGCAGAGGCACCTGTGGATATGATAACAATTAATCCGATGTTCGGAACTGATGGCGTGCAGCCGTTCTTGGAATATGCTGAAAAAAATGATAAAGGAGTTTTTGTACTGACAAAAACTTCAAATAAGTCCTCTACAGAAATTCAGGATAAGGTAACACAGGATGAAGGAAAAACTATTTATCAGACCATTGGTCAGTTAGTTGATAAATGGGGAAGAAGCATTTCTTCAGAGACAACTACATACAATCCAGTTGGTGCAGTTGTAGGTGCAACACATCCTACTGAAGCAAAAGAATTAAGAGATATGTTGCCAAATACATTTTTCTTGGTTCCAGGATATGGAGCACAAGGCGCAACGGCCAAGGATATTGTGGTCAATTTTGATAGCAAAGGTGGCGGAGCTGTAGTGAATTCATCGAGAGGACTCATGTTTGCTTACAAGAACGAAAGATGGGCCCAAAAATATTCGTCTTCGCGTTGGGCAGATGCAACACACGACGAAGCAGAGCGAGCTCAAAAGGAACTTGCAGAAGCAATTAAAAATCATAAATAACCGAACCAGGGAAGAGGCTTTCAGTTTTACTGAAGGTCTCTTTTTCCATAAATTTAAGCAAAACCCTTGACAAATGAATAAAAATAGTGTAAAGTATAATAGCATTACAAAAAAGAGGGTAGTTATTATGGAAAAAAACGTAAAAATAAGTATATTGTGTGATTTATATGGAAAATTGTTAACCCAAAAACAATTTGACTTCTTAAATGACTACTACAATAACGACTTGTCACTATCAGAAATAGCAGAAAACAACCAAATAACAAGGCAAGCTGTTAGAGACATAATAAAGAAAGGGGAGAAAAAGCTTTTCGAGTACGAAGAGAAGTTGTTATTTATGAAAAGGATGTCGAATCAAGAAAAAACAATAGAGCACGTATTATCAGAACTAACAAAAATAGAAAAAACATCATCAGATAAAAAAGTAGCTCAAATCTTGGAAACAGTAAAAAAAGAATTAAATTGTTTAGTATAGGGAGGAAATCAAATGGCTTTTGAAGGACTATCTTCTAGATTGCAAGAAATAACAAGAAAGTTAAAAGGAAAAGCAAGAATTACAGATTCAGACTTAAAAGAAATATTAAGAGAAGTAAAACTTGCATTGTTAGAAGCGGATGTTAACTATAAAATTGTAAAAGAATTTATAGCAAATATCCAAGAAAAAGCTTTAGGACAAGATGTTTTAAAATCATTAACTCCAGGACAACAAGTTGTAAAAATAGTAAAAGACGAATTAGTTGAACTACTAGGTGGAACAGAAAGTAAAGTAAACTTTTCACCAAATCCACCAACAATAATAATGATGGTTGGACTTCAAGGTTCAGGTAAAACAACAACATCTGGAAAACTTGCAAATTTATTTAGAAAACAAGGAAAAAAGCCATTATTAGTAGCATGTGATGTTTATAGACCAGCAGCTATAAAACAATTACAAGTTGTTGGAGCACAATTAAATATCCCTGTATATGCAAATGAACAATCAAAAGACGTTGTACACATTGCAAAACAAGCAATAAATGTAGCAATGTCAAAATTAAACGATGTAATTATTCTAGATACAGCAGGACGTTTACAAATAGATGAGCAATTAATGGAGGAATTACAGAATGTCAAAAAAAGCGTAAAACCTCATGAAATATTACTAGTAGTTGACTCAATGACAGGTCAAGAAGCTGTAAACGTTGCAGAAACATTTAACGAAAAAGTTGGAATAGACGGAATAGTCTTAACCAAATTAGATGGTGACACACGTGGTGGTGCAGCACTTTCAGTAAAAAAAGTTACAGGCAGACCAATCAAATTTGCAGCAACTGGTGAAAAAATGAGTGATATAGAAGTTTTTCATCCAGATAGAATGGCATCAAGAATTTTAGGAATGGGTGACATTTTAGCTGTTATAGAAAAAGCTGAAGAAGCATTTGACTTAGAAGAGGCTGAAAAATTAGAAAAGAAGATGAGAAAGAGTGAGCTTGATTTAGACGATTATCTAGCTCAAATAAGACAAATGAAAAAAATGGGTTCTTTTTCATCATTATTAAAACTAATACCAGGTATGAATCAATTCAAAGACATAAAAGTTGATGATAAAGAATTTGGTAAAATAGAAGCCATTATTTGTTCTATGACTCCACAAGAAAAAAGAAATACAAAACTTTTAAATGCAAGTAGAAGAATCAGAATTGCAAAAGGTAGTGGAACAACAGTACAAGACATAAATAAATTCATTAAATCTTATGAAATGACACAAAAAATGATGAAGCAAATGAAAAGCAAAGGTGGAATGAAAAAGTTTATGAATGGTATTGATGAAAATGCTTTGAAAAATTTTAAAATGTAAAGCAATTAGAAAAAAGGATGTATATATAATATTTTGAATTTCCGTTTTCCAAGGCGTTTAGGATACTGAATATTCAAATTTTAGATACACACTATAATAAGAAAAAATAATAAGTTTAATAGGTCAAACTCAATTCAAAGTATTATATATACATCCTTTTATAAAAATGTTTTTAAGTTTTTAAATTTATATAATTTTTAAGTAGCATTTTTAAAATTATTTAAAAGTGCTAGAGAGATTCTAGGAGGTGAAATTAAAATGGTAAAAATCAGATTACAAAGAGAAGGAAAGAAAAAAGCTCCTTTCTATCATATAGTAGTTGCTGACTCTAAATCTCCAAGAGATGGTAAAATAATCGAAAAAATAGGAACATACAACCCAATGACAGAACCATCTACAATAGTTTTAGATCAAGAAAAAGTTGCACAATGGATTAAAAATGGTGCAAAACCAACAGATACTGTTAAAAAATTAATTGAAAATGCAGCAAAATAATTTTAGCAAAATATTAAATTTTGCGGATAAAATCTGAAAGGATTAAAAATTATGAAAGAAATTATAGAAACTATAATTTTAAATCTTGTAGATAATAAAGAAGCAGTTGAAATAACTGAAAAACAAGATGAAAAATCTGTAGTATTTGAAGTAAAAGTTGCAAATGAAGATATGGGTAAAGTAATAGGAAGACAAGGAAGACTTGCAAAATCAATAAGAACTGTTGCTAAATCAATTGGTGCTAGAGAACACAAGAAGGTTTCTGTAGAATTTATTGATTAAGAGTTTGAAAAATAACAATTCTTTTCCAAATTAAAATTTATAAAAAGGAAATAATTTGAATGCAAGAATTTTTAGAAATAGGTCAAATAGTTAATACATTTGGAATAAAAGGAATGGTCAAAGTCAAACCTTTTACAGATGATATTACTAGATTTGATAATTTAAAAAAAGTATATGTAGAATCAAATAAAACTAAAAAACAATACGAAATTGAAGAAGTAAAATATCATAAAGATATGGTATTAATAAAATTCAAAGGAATAGATAAAGTAGAAGACGCAGAGCTTTTACGTAATTCATATTTAAAAGTTAATAGACAAGAAGAACCTGAACTAGAAGAAGGTACATATTACATTGTTGACTTAATAGGATTAGATGTTTATTCTGATGAAGGAAAATTACTTGGAAAATTAGACGATGTTTTTAATAGTGGAAGTTGTGACATATATGTTGTAAAAGATGAACTTGGAAAACAGTTATTATTACCTGCAATATCTGATGTAATTAAAGAAATTAATTTAAATGAAAGAAAGATAGTTGCTCATTTACTTAAAGGACTAGTTTAAATGCAATAATGGAGGTATAAAAATCAATGCAATTTGATGTTTTAACACTTTTTCCAGAAATGTTTGATATTTTAAATGAAAGCATTATTGGAAGAGCAAAAGAAAAAGGACTAATAAATGTTAATTTAATAAATATTAGAGATTTTTCAAAAAACAAACACAAAAAAGTTGATGATACTCCTTATGGTGGTGGGGCTGGAATGGTAATTCAACCAGATGTTGTTTATGATGCATATAAATCTGTAATTAAAAACAATGATAAATCTGGATTAGATGAAAAATCTAAAAAAACAAAAGTTATCTATATGTCGCCACAAGGTAAAAAATTAGACCAACAAAAAGTAGAAGAACTATCAAAACAAGAACACTTAATTCTTCTATGCGGTCATTATGAAGGAATAGATCAGAGAGTACTTGACACAATTGTTGATGAGGAAATTTCAATAGGTGATTATGTATTAACAGGGGGAGAATTACCAGCAATGGTATTAATCGACTCTGTAAGTAGATATGTAGAAGGCGTTTTAAAAGATGGTTCAACAACAGAAGAATCATTTTCACAAGGACTTTTAGAATATCCACAATACACAAGACCAGAAGTTTTTGAAGAACAACAAGTGCCAGAAGTACTACGTTCAGGAAACCATCAAATGATAGACAAATGGAGAAGAGAGCAAAGTTTAAAAAGAACTTTAGAAAAAAGGCCAGACCTTTTAGAAAAAGTTGATTTATCTGATGAAGATAAGAAAATTTTAGAAAAAATAGAAATGACGTGCCAAACAAAGTAGGTACCGCTCAAAAAATAAGAAAAAGGAGGAAATTCTAAAATGGATATTATTAAATCAATAGAACACGAACAACTTAAGAATAAAATACCAGAATTAAAAGTTGGTAATACAGTAAAAGTACATGTTAGAATTAAAGAAGGAAACAAAGAAAGAATCCAAGTTTTCGAAGGAATTATAATTAAAGTTCAAGGTGGAGGAGTTAACCAAACATTTACAGTAAGAAAAACATCTTACGGTGTTGGTGTAGAAAAAACGTTCTTAATCCATTCACCATTAGTAGAAAAAGTAGAATTAGTTAGAGTAGGTAAAGCAAGACGTGCTAGATTATTCTATTTAAGAGATAGAGTAGGAAAAGCTGCTAAAACTAAAGAAATGATTGGAGCTAGAATCGAAAATAGAGAAATTACTATTAAAGAAGATTTAGCAGAAGAACCAGCTGTTGAAGAAGTAAAAGAAGAAGTTGTAGAAACTCCAGTTACTGAAACAACAGAAAACAAAGCTGAATAATTTGTGTGACAAGTGGGACAGTTTAAATTTGTCTCACTTTTTTTGAAGTTTTTTGTCGAATTTTAATAAAAAAGTATTGAAAATAAAAAAAGAAATTGCTATTAATTTGCAATTTCTTTTAAACTCTAATAAATAATAAACATAAAAATATATAAGCATATCTGAAAACTTTCTTCTGGCAAAATCTGTTATAAATTTCTTCATGAGTTTCATTCAAAGCACAATATTTATCAACCAAAGTCAAAATAAAACTTTCAGCATATTTAGGAAATGAAAAGAAAGTTACTGGCCACATATGTTTTAAAATAATATCAGTTTCTTTATCATTTAAATTAACTAAGTTAGAAGCATTTTTGTAAGCAGTTCTAGGGTGAGTAAAAGCATGTAAACCTTTTCTGCCATTTTCTCTTTTACGCCAGTCATATAAAAACAAATCATGCAACATAGCCGCTCTGCTACAAGAAATATAATCTAATTTAAATTTTTTGCATATCTTATAACAATAGTAGGAAGCAGTCAAACAATGATTAAAGCAACTGGTTTCATAATGTTGTTTATAATTTTTCATTTTTTGAACAGTTTCATTTTCAATTAAATCTTCAATTATATGTATAAAAATTTTATCATTATAAATTTTTTCTAATAAACTTTCCATGGAGCCTCCTTTTTAAGATTCTCTAACTTTTATTTTAGTATATATTATTATATGTGTCAATAGAAAAGAAGTAAAAAACGTATTAACTATAAAATAAATATTGACATATTTGAAAATAAAAAGTATAATTCATTTAGCAATATATAAACGTTGATATATGAATTTAAAAAATATATGTGTAAAAAAATAATATTTGAGGTATACTTTAAATATAATATACAGTAAAAGGTGGTAATAGAAATGGATGATAAAATGGATTTTTTTGAAAATGGAGATTATAGATTAATAACCAATTTAATAAATGATAGAATGGAAAAATTAAAAAAATATAAAGGTTTTAATGAAAAGTATACAAAATTATATGATATGATTGATGAAATGGATGTACTTTTAAATGATGAGCAAAAGCAAAAATTTAATGAAATTATGCAATTATTTTATGAAACAGAAGAATATTATTTTGCATTATCATATTCATTAGGAGTTAAATATGGAAATGATTTAAAAAACTTATAAATTTCTTTATAAGTTTTTATACAATTATTTTTTATTAACTTTTCTAATATTAATTATGATTTGAAAGAAAGTATTCAATAAAGTGTAATATACTTTCCTTATCTCTTTGACTCAATTTTTTAAATTTTTCTTCATATATGGAAACATTATTTTTTAAATCTTCGTCCAATAAGTCATATAAGATAATGTCAGGAGTTATCTTATATGCATTGCATAATTTTAATAATGTATCAATACTTCCTTTTGAGAGACCTCTTTCTATTTGACTAATATGTCTTGGTTCTAAGCCAGTTAGTTCTGATACTTGATTTTGTGTTAGATTGTTTTTTAGTCTGTATTCTTGAAATTTGTTTCCAATATGTTTATTTATATTTGATTTTTCCATGTTTTTTCCTCTTTTCTATTATAATATAATATTTTATATCATTTTTTGGAAGGTTTTAAAATTTGATAAATACCAATTATAATACGATAAAAATTATCTAAAATATTGACATTTATTTTTGATAATTATAAAATATAAAACGATATAAATACATAATATGTTATGTTAAAAATATATTATAGAATAAAAAATACGAAGGAGGGAAATAATTTAAAAGAGATGTACTAAAGATAGTAAAATTAATTTAAATAAACTTTAAAAGTGAGTATATTTTAATTATTTTAAGAAAAATAAAATACATAGGAGGGGTTATATATAATGTTAAAGAATATAAATAAAAGTAATAATGGTATTACTCTTGTAGCTTTAGTGGTAACAATCATTATATTGTTGATTTTGGCGACTATATCAATACAATCACTAACTAATACAGGTTTATTTGCAAAGGCAAAAGAGGCAAGAGATAAAACAGCTAATGCAGCAGAAAATCAAGCGAAAATTTTGAATGAATATGAAGATGAGTTAAATAAATATATTTCAGGGAACACAAAAAAGTTACAAGCAGACGGAAGTTGGAATGTTACTAAAAAAGTAAATAGTCCACAATTAATGGAAGGAATGACAGGAATATATTGGGACAAAGATGGTAATGAAATAGAAGTAACTGCAAACAATCAAGATAGTTGGTACGATTATAACAAACAAGAATGGGCAAATGCAGTAACAAAAGACAGTAATGGAAATGTAACAGGTTATTGGGTATGGATACCAAGATATGCATATAAAATAGAAAGCGGACGTTATACAAGTACAGCAGGAAAAATATCAGTAAAATTCTTACAAGGAACAAGTAATAAAGATAAAGATAATAATGAAATAAGTCAAAATTATCCAGAGACAACAGGTGAAACAATGTCGGACTATGTAGTACATCCAAGTTTTACAGATGGTTCAGAAAATGGTAAAAATAATCATTATATGAATGGTGAATGGGATAAAGAAATATCTGGATATTGGGTTGCAAAATATGCTGCAGGATTTCAAGAATGTACACAAACAGTTTCAAGTAATGGAACAGTAACAGAGCCAACAATAAATTTAGCAAATGTAAAATATTCTGATAAAAATTATACATCATATAATAGTAGTTGCACAACAAATGCATTGTCACAAAATTTATCTTCAAATGGATATTCAAGTCAAAGAATATCATATCCAGTATTTAAGCCATTAACATATGCTTATAATGTTATAAGTACAGGTGATATTTATACAATATCAAAAGAAATAGCAAGTGCAAGCAGTTTTTATGGTTTGAATTCAAGTAAAACAGATTCACATCAAATAAAAAATAGTGAATGGGGAGCAGTTGTATATTTAACACAAAGTAGTAAAGGAAGAGATGGAACAGAAGTAATGCAAAATGCCAAAAATTTAAACAATACTTCAAAAGTAATATATGGAGTGACAGGATATGCAGGTACAATAGCAAATGTAGTAACAGCAAGTAGTACAAATAATAAAAGTGGAGTATTTGATTTATCAGGTTGCGTATGGGAACGTACAGCAGCATATATATCAAATGGTAATTCTAACTTAAGTTCTTATGGAAGTTCATATGTAAATTCAACAGCAAATTTAAATGGATATAATACAAATGGATATAGCACAAAATATGTGACAGTATATCCATATGATAACTCTGGTAGTAATACAAACAATTACAGCACATATTCAGGTAAAAAATCAGTAACATATGGATTTGGTGATGCAGTACTAGAAACTTCAACTTCAGGTTCTGGAACAACTAGTTGGATTAGTGACTTTTCTGTTTTTTCTAACATTATGGAACCTTTTATAGTACGTGGAGGTCGATGTAGAGATAATAGTAATAGTTCAGGTATATTTGCGTTCTATGCTGACAGTGGTGCTACATGGTTAACTAATGGATTCCGTTCAGTGCTTGTCACTCAGTAGACACTTTAAAATAGAAGCTTGGAACTTGCCAAGTTAACAGTGTATTATATGTCAATTTTTGTCGAAGCTTGTTAAGAAAGTGTGTCAATTTTTGTCGAAAACTTTTTCTTGACAATTAACATAAAATTATGATAATATATGGTCATGCAATTAATAAGACAATTGCATGGCTATAAAATATTTAAAAATCAAAAGATTTAACTTTAAACAACTTAGGAAATACACAAATTAAAAATTTAATCTAAAAAATTTAATTTCAAAAATAATTAAAAATCCAAAACTTATTTAAAAGATTAATTCAGTTTATAAAACATTATTTAAATTTAGAAAATTAAATTCAACTTTTAAATTATAATTCAAAAATTAAAAAAAAGATTAAAATCAAAAACATTAAATCTAAAAATATTCATTAAAATTACAAAAAGTATAACTATATTAAAATTATATAAAAGTGTTGATAACCCTAATACACTTGTATTTTAAAGTATTTTCAATTCATTTTTAGTCTGTAATTGTCTCATTAATTGTAAATATATAATAAATATTTACTAAATAGTATTGCCAAAAGTAAAAATATTTAGTATAATAAAGGAGGAAAAAATATGGCAAATGAAACAAAAAAAGTAGACAGACTACCAATTACAGATGATTACATATTTAAAAGGGTATTTGCATTTGAAGGAAATGAGAGTGCACTAAAAGATTTATTAGAAGCTATTTTAAAGAAAGACATCAAAACAGTAACAATAAAAAATCCAGAAATAATACCATACGAAAAAGATGAAAAACGAGGACTTTTAGATATAAAAGCAGAAACAGACGATGGAACTATTTTGGATATAGAAATGCAAATGGAAGATGAGAAAAATACAGACGAAAGAGGAACACAGTATTTGGGAAAAATGATAACAGAACAATTAAAAAAAGGAGATAAATACTCAAAACTTAAAAAGAGTATAGTAATATTTATAACAAATTACAATTTCCTAAAAAGAAATAGTTATCATAGTGTCGGAAAAATGAAATTTGAAGAAACTTTAAAAGAAGAATATGTAGAAATGGGATATGAAGAAGAAGACCAGATAGCATCAAAATATATAGAATTTCATTATATAGAATTGCCAAAATACAAAAGGAAAGAACCATCAAAATTTACAAAATTAGACCAATGGATGTGTATATTTACACAAAATGAGGAGGGGATTGAAATGGCTGAAAAAGAGAACAAAGAAATCAAAAGAGCTATAGATACATTAGACTTTATCAGTGAAGATCCAAAAGAAAGAGAAAGACATAATTCAATAGTAATGGCAGAATATAATAGGTTAACAAGTGAACATAACTTTTTTGAGGCTGGAGTAGAAGAAGGAATAGTAAAAACAGCAAAAGCTATGTTAGAAGAAAATATACCAATAGAAATAATAATTAAAGTTACAAAATTAACAAGAGAAGAAATAGAAAAACTAATATAAATGAGATATACAATTTAATGTATTTGAATATATTAAATAAATATAAAATAACCAAAAGGGATGATAAAAAATGAATCAAAAAGAAAGAGAAACACTAAAACTAGAAGAAAGTTTTAGAGACACAATAGAAAATGACATAATAAAACAAAACACAGAAGACAAGAAAATCAAAATAAAAGACATAAAACTAGTAGGACAAGCAACATGGCAAGACAAAATAAATGGAAAAGACATATCAGATAATGTCTTTATAGTAGAAAAACAAATTATAGAAATAGATGAAAATGGAAAAGAAAGAATAACAGAACAAAAAAGTTATTATTTAGGAAATAAATGCATTGCAGGAACATTAGGAAACAATGAAATAATATACAACGAAACTTTTGCAAATTCGGAGCAAGATAAGCTAAAAGCAATAAATGAATTGATAGAAGTAACACCAGAAGAACAAATAGAAAATAATTCAATGAATAAACTAAGAACAAAAGAAATTGCAGAAGTGCTATCCGTAAAACTAGGAAGGAAAATAGAAGAAGATGAAGTTCAAAAAACTTTAGAAGATATGGATAAACAAGAAATAGAAGAACTAAAAGAAGAAAAAACAAAAAATAAAGATAAAAATAATGAATTAACCAAAAAACAAGCAGATAAAATAAAAGTAAATCAATTGCAAAGAGTAGATTTAAGTCAAAAAGCGGATGGAAAAGAAACATTAGAAAAAAGGCTAGATTTACAAGGGTATAAATATATTTATGTTGTATACTCTGAACAAGTAAACCAAATAAATTCAGGAGAAAAGATAAATAATACTACATATTCTTTAGTTGGAATGAAAGAAGATGGAACTGCAAAAGTTTTAAGTGATGAATTTGAAATGGATTCAACAGTTGGAAATAATGCAAGTAGAATGCAAACAAGAATAAATAAAGATGGAACAGCAACACGAGATAATAAAAATAATTCTATTTTTGTGAGAAAATCAAATAAAATGTCATTAAGTTGTCGTAATGATGGTGGAGTTATACGAATGGCAATGGGACAAAAAACGTTAGAAGAAAATGAAATAACTGAAACCGAATTAGAAACTGCTCAAACAGGATATATTCCAATAGAAACAAGAGAAGTATTTAATAGAAACAAAGGAAGACATCAAATAGATAAAGTACAAGACGAAATACAAGAACATACTGACGAAGGATGTAATCCAAAAGATATAGAAGATTTTGATGGAGATGAAAAAACAAGAACACATGAACATTTCCAATATACTGAAATAGATGAAAATGATTACATTCCAAATACTAATATTACATGGAGGCAATTTGCAAATAAATGTGGGTATAGAGGAGAAGGCGATATAGAAAAAGCAGTTGAAGTTGTTAATTCATTAGGTAGTGTGGACGACAAAAAACTAGAAGAGTATATAGATGACCAGGAAGAAGAGTTTGATGATGCTCATCAAAAAAGATAATATGTAACATTTATAATTCGACAAAATATAATATAATAGAATACTGTATTTTGGAGGTTTTTTGATGAAAACACAAATAATAAATTTAAGTCAATTGCCATTAAATAAAAGTGGAAAAATAAAAAATATAAATTGTGATGAAGGAATAAAGAGAAGATTATTAGATATGGGACTTGTTAGTGGAACAAATATAATACCAGTATTAGTAAGTCCTTCTAGTGATCCAAGAGCTTTTTTAGTAAGAGGTAGTATTATTGCAATAAGAAAAGAAGATGCAGAAAATATTATTGTAAAAGTATGAAATTCAATGTATTTTAAATTTAAGGGATTAAGGGATGATAAAAATACTTTTGAAAGTTTTAAATTTCAAAAGTATTTTTATATTATCTTTGATTTTGAAAATTATTTAGATAATTTAGATTATCTTTTTACTTACTTATCAGAATATTATGGAAAAAAATTATATAAAAGGGAATCATTATTTATATTTGACGAGATACAATTATGTCCAAGAGCAAGAGGTGCAATAAAACACTTAGTTGCAGATGGAAGATATGACTATATCGAAACAGGTTCATTAATATCAATAAAGAAAAATGTAAAAGACATTTTAATCCCATCTGAAGAAGAAAAAATAAGAATGTATCCATTTGATTTTGAAGAGTTCTTATGGGCAATGGATAATAATACTATAATGGATTTTATACGTGAATGTTATAAGAGAAGAAAAGCATTAGGTCAGGCCTTACATAGAAAAGCAATGGATTATTTTAAGGAATATATGATAGTTGGAGGGATGCCACAAGCGGTTGAAATGTATGCAAATACGAGAGACTTTGAAAAGGTAGATAAAATAAAAAGAAACATATTAAATTTATATCGTGAAGATATACGAAAATATGCAGAAGATTTAAATTTAAAAGTAGAGCAAATTTTTGATACAATACCCTCTCAACTACAAAAGCATGAAAAGAAATTTAATATTTCTTCTCATGATGAAAATGCGAGATATAGAAACTATGAAGGGGCATTTTATTGGTTAAATGATGCTTGTCTAGTAAATATTGCGTATAACACGACTGAACCTAATATTGGACTTGGACAAAGAATAGATTCAAATGCATTAAAATGCTATATGGCAGATACTGGATTATTGCTATCAATGACGTTTAACGAAAAAAGTATTGTTAATGAGCAAATTTATAAAAAAATATTATTTGATAAACTTTCATTTAATGAAGGTATGTTAATGGAAAATATTGTTGCACAAATGTTAGTAAGTTCTGAAAGAAAGCTATATTTCTTTTCAAGAAATGATAGAAATAATGCAGCAGATACAATGGAAATAGATTTTTTAATTTCTAAAGATTTAATAACATTAAAGCATAATATAATACCAATTGAAATAAAATCAGGGGATAGATATACATTTACATCATTAAATAAATTAAATAATAAATATAAAGAATATCTTGCACAAGGTATAATTCTTCATACTAAAGATTTAAAAGAAGAGGAAGGTGTGTTGTATTTACCATTATATATGACACAATTATTATAAAAAGTACATATTAGAATTTTGAACATGTAGTTTAAAATTCCAATATGTATTTTTAGTTAACAGAATTTTTATATGATACATTTAAATCAGAAATATCAGTATAAGGTGTACGTATATTCGTTCTATATAATAAATAATCAACACTTGTATTGTAAAAGTCAGCATGTTTACACAGTAATTCTACAACTTTTTGTTTATGTTGACAAATCTTCAAATTCGAAGTAAAATAGAATATGTAAAAGGAGAGATTTATGCAAACAAGTAATAAAAAAATTTTTGATAATTTAGTATCAAGAACAAAAATATATTTAGTAATAATACTAATATTACTACTTGGAATATGTTGGCAAAACAAAATGCTAATAATACCATCAATAATAATATATGTGCTAATATTAGGATACACATACTTTGCCAACAACAAAAGAAAAAGTGAAATATCAGAAACACTTCAAGACTTAACACTAACAGTAGACTCAGCAGCAAAAACAAGTTTAATAAACTCACCATTTCCATTAATAATATTAGAAACAGACGGAAATGTAGTATGGAAAAGTTCAAAATTTGCAACAGAATTTGAAGATATAGATATAAACACTTTTGTAAATGACTTAGTATATGATTTAAAAGAAGAAATAAAAAACAAAAAAGACAAGACAGATAAATCAATATTAAGAAACATCCAAGTAAATAAAAGACAATATAGAATGGTTGGAAAATTTGTCAATTCAAAACGTTATTCTAAAAACGAAAAAGATGAATACATGGCAATTTTATATTTTATAGATGAAACAGAAAATATAAAATTACAAAATGAATATAACAATTCAAAATCATGTGTTGGAATAATAATGATAGACAATTATGAAGAAAATATGCAAATGTTAGAAAGTGAAGAAAAAGCTCAATACATTGCAGAAATAGACAAAGTAATATATGAATGGACAAATGAAACAAATGGTATATTAATAAAATCAGACAGAGACAGATATATTTACATTTTTGAGCAAAGATACTTAGAAAAAATTAAAGAAGATAAATTTAGTTTGTTAGACAAAATTAAAGAATTAGACCCAAAACAAAAAGTACAATTTACATTAAGTATAGCAATTTCAAATGAAGGAGAAGTTGACAAAGACAAATTTAAATCAGCACAAACAGCAATGGACATTGTACTTGGTAGAGGTGGAGACCAAGCTGTAGTAAGACAAAATGATATTTATAAATTCTTTGGAGGAAGAGCTCAAGAAGTAGAAAAAAGAACTAAAGTAAAGGCAAGAGTTGTAGCTCATGCATTAGAAAACCTTATAAAAGAATCAAGCAAAGTAATGGTTATGGGGCATATGAACCCTGACATAGATGCAATGGGCTCAGCAATAGGAATTTATAGATTAGCAAAAAGTCTTGACAAAAATGCATATATAATAGCAAGTAACACAGCTTCATTACAAAATTTTAGAGAAAGTTTAACAGAAGAACCAGAATATGAAGATGTAATAATAAGCAAAGAAGTAGCAGAAGAAAACATAGATGAGGATACTTTATTGGTAGTAGTAGATACTCATAAAGTAAATTATGTAGAATCAGAAGAAGTACTAAAAAAGGCTAGTAAAATAGTAATAATAGATCACCACAGAAGAAGTGCAGATTATATAGAAAATGCAACTCTAACATTCCAAGAAGTATATGCCTCATCAGCAGCAGAACTTGTAACAGAATTATTACAATATGCAGAAGTAAATGTAGAATTAAAGAAAATAGAAGCAGAAGCACTATATGCAGGAATCATGATGGACACAAAAAGCTTTACATTTAAAACAGGTGTAAGGACATTTGAAGCAGCAGCATATTTACGAAAATGTGGAGTTGATATTATCAGAGTAAAAAAATGGTTCCAAAGTGACTTAGAATCATTTAACAAAATAGCAGACATAGTAAGAAAAGCAGAAATTGTTAATGACTCAATAGCAATAGCTCTATGTGATGGTGAAAAATCTAAAGACATTAGTTTACTATGTGCTAAAGCAGCAGATGAGTTGCTTACAATAAGTGATGTTACAGCCTCATTTGTTTTAGGCGATACAGGAGAAAAAGTTTGTATAAGTGGACGTTCTATTGGAGACATAAATGTTCAAGTTATATTAGAAAAACTTGGAGGAGGAGGCCATATAACTCTAGCTGGAGCACAGGTAGAAGGGATGACTCTTGAAGAAGTTAAACAAGAATTAATTATAAGAATAAATGAATATTTTACAGAAATAGAAAATTAGGTATAAATGGTAAAATTAGGAGTTATTTATATTTACATAATTATCTTAAAGTGATATAATATAGATATAAAATTTTAAAAAAATCTAAAGGAGGTAGTTCTGTGAGAGCAGTAATAGGAATGACAGAAATGTTTAGAGGAATGGACCTAAAAATCTGTGATGAATTATGAGAAGAATGGAAGCGGCATTTATTAGATGATAAACCAGATTATAAAGATCAAATTCTTCTATCATTAAAGATGGACTATAATAGTATAGGTAACATGATTAGAGCAGGTTATACAAAAGAGATGCTTGAGAATGCAGTATCTGTACTGGAGAAAAATGGCTATGATGTCGATTTAGAAAAGGGAATCATTAAAAAAAAGACAATGTAGCAGAAAAGGACTTGGTATACCAGGTCCTTTTAAAAATTAAAATGTCAAAAGGGACGCCCCTTTTTGACAAGTAAAATTATAAATAATTGCGATTGAATTTGCAATTTTAATTAACCTTTGCATTTTCTTTTGGTGTTCGGTTGAAAAATCCTTAAAAATAGTGTAAACTATATAAGGTTAGAAAATTTGAAAGGTTGTGATTTTAATGAAGGTAATATTAAAAACAGATATAAAAGGAGTAGGAAAAAAAGACCAAATAATAAATGCATCAGATGGATATGCAAGAAATTTCTTATTTCCAAAAAATTTAGCAGTAGAAGCGAATGCAGAAAACATGAGCAAATTAAAAGCAAAACAAGACTCTAATGCATTTAAAAAATCACAAGAAAAAGAAGAGGCAGAGAAAATATCAGATAAATTGTCAAAAATACAATTGAAAATTAAAGTAAAATCAGGAGCAAATGGAAAAATATTTGGAGGAGTATCTTCAAAAGAAATAGCTGAAAACTTGGAAAAACAATATCAAATAAAAGTTGATAAAAAGAAAATAGATTTAAAAGAAACAATAAAAACTTTAGGAATGATTACTGTGGACATTAAGTTATTTGAAGGTGTAATTGGAAAAGTAAAAGTAGATATAATTTCTGAATAATTATTAAAAACTTTGGGGGAATAGAAATGGATATAGGAAAAATACCACCACATGATGTAGAAGCAGAGCAAGCAGTTATAGGTAGTATGCTTACAGATAAAGAAGCGGTAGCAAGTAGTATAGAAACACTAAAAGAAGAGGATTTTTATAGAGAAGACAATAGAATAATATATTCAGCAATGCTAAACTTATATAATAGAGCGGAACCAATAGACTTAATAACAGTAAAATCAGAACTAGAAACAATGGGAAAATTTGAGCAAGTTGGAGGATTTGAATATTTAGCAGAATTGCCAGAAAAAGTACCAACAACAGCAAATGCTATAAAATACATAAAAATAGTAGAAGAAAAATCAGTATTAAGAAACCTAATAAAAACAGCAAATGAAATAATAGATTTAGGATATGACCCAACTGAAGATGTAGAAGACATTATGGAAGGGGCAGAAAAAAAGATTTTTAATATAATGCAAGATAAAAATCAAAAAGGATATTCTCCAATAAAAGATATCTTAGTTGATAGTTTTACACAATTAGAAGAATTATATAATAGAAAACAGCACATAACAGGTGTTCCAACAGGGTTTTCAGATTTAGATTATAGAACAGCAGGTTTACATGGTTCAGAACTTATACTAGTTGCTGCAAGACCTGCTATGGGTAAATCAGCATTTGCATTAAATATAGCTACAAATGCAGCATTAAGAGGAAATACACCAGTTGCCATATTTAGTTTGGAAATGTCAAAAGAACAATTAGTAAACAGAATTTTATGTAGTGAAGCAATGGTAGATAGCAACAAAGTAAGAACAGGTAAACTAGAAGACGAAGACTGGGGAAAATTAGCAGAAGCAATAGGACCTTTATCAGAAACAGGAATTTATATAGATGATACACCAGGTATTTCTGTAATGGAAATAAGAGCAAAATGTAGAAAATTAAAACTAGAAAAAAATATTGGACTAGTAGTAATAGACTATTTGCAATTAGTACAAGGAAGCAATAAACGTAATAGTAGCCGTGAACAAGAAATATCAGAAATAAGTAGATCTTTAAAAATTCTAGCAAAAGAACTAAACGTACCTGTAATTGCATTATCACAGCTATCAAGAGCTGTAGAACAAAGACCAGACCATAGACCAATGCTTTCAGACTTGCGTGAATCTGGAGCTATAGAGCAAGATGCCGACATTGTTATGTTCTTATATAGAGACGATTATTATAATGAAGATAGTGAAAAAAAGAATGTAGCAGAAGTCATTATTGCTAAACACAGAGGAGGCTCTACAGGAACTGTAGATTTAGGATGGCTTGGAAGTTATACTAAATTTGTTAATTTGGAAAGAAGATTTGATGATTAAAAAAAAGGGATTAAAAACCCGTCTCCCAATCCCTTTTTTTAGGAGATAGAATGAAAGAAAAAGTTTTAAAAACCATAAAAAAATATAATTTAATAAAAAATGGAGATAGAATTGTTTTAGGAGTTTCTGGAGGACCAGATTCTATTGCAATGCTAAATATTTTAAATGACATAAGAAATGACAAAAAACTACAAATGAAATTTGATATAATAGTTGCACATGTAAATCATATGATTAGAGAAGAGGCAATAGATGATCAAAAATTCGTAGAAAATTTTTGCAAAAAAATAAATGTTACTTTTTATGCAAAAAGTATAGATGTTCAAAAAATTGCTAATAATAAAAAAATAGGAACTGAAGAAGCAGGAAGAAATGCAAGATATGAATTTTTTGATGAAATTCTAGAAAAAGAAAATGCAAATAAAATAGCAATAGCACATAACAAAAATGATAAAATAGAAACTATTATAATGAATATGCTAAGAGGTAGCGGAATAGCAGGTTTGAAGGGAATTGAACCAATAAAAAACAATAAATATATTCGACCACTAATAGAATGTGAAAGATTTGAAATAGAAGAATATTGTAAGCAAAACAATATTGAACCAAGAATAGATAGAACAAATTTTGAAAATGTATATACTAGAAATAAAGTAAGAAATATCGTTATTCCATATATAAAACAAGAATTTAATCCAAATATAATTCAAACAATGGATAGATTATCAGATTTAGTAAAAGAGGAAGATGAATATCTAGAAAAAGTTGTTGAAACGAAGTATAAAGAATATGTTCAACAAGAAAGTAAAACACAAATTGTAATGGATTTAAAAGGATTTAATAAAGAAGAAAAGGTTATAAAATCAAGGCTTTTATTATATACTATATCAAGACTTTTTGGAACAACAAAAGGAATAGAAAAAATACATATAGAAGATATTATAAAACTATGTGAAAAAAATATAGGTAATAAATATTTAACTCCAAATAAAAATATAAAAGTTTTAGTAAAAAATCAAAAAATTTATTTTATAGACCAAAATTTGGTTTAACATGAGTATCCGTAATACTTAGAATGACAAGGATTTTTTGTAATAAAAAAGTAATACAAAAATCCTTGCAAAACAAAAGTAGATATGTTATAAAATTTTATAGTCAAATAGTAACGCAGTGACTTTAAATATTTTTGCTACAAAAATTTCTAAAAAATATATGAATTTTGGGCGGAATTATATAAAGTAAGCAGAAGGAGGAATTATTTTGAAAAACGGAATTAAAACATTAGCAACATGGCTAATAATCGGAGTAATATTTATAGTATTGTTATCATCAATAATGACAAACACAAATACAAAACTAAAATATTCAGAATTAATTGCGAAAATAAATGAGGGAAAAGTAGAATCAATAGTTATAGATGCAGATGGAACTTCTGCAACAGTACAACTATCAGATGAAAAAGTAAAAAAACAAGTAAACATTCCAAATATGGAAAATTTCATGAATTATACTGATGAATTTATAAAAAATGGAGCTTTTACTTTAGAAGAAAGTTCTGAATCAGTATTTTCAATAATATTAGGTTTATTAACACCATTTGGAATTTTAATAATATTCTTTATATTCTGGTTCTTTATGATGGGTGGAGCTGCTAATGGACAAAATGGCGGAAAATCAATGTCATTTGGAAAAAGCAAAGCTAGAATGATGACACCAGCAGATAGAAATAAGATATCATTTGATGATGTTGCAGGTGTTGATGAAGAAAAAGAAGAACTAGAAGAAATAGTAGAATTTTTAAAAAATCCTAAAAAATTTACAGATATGGGAGCAAGAATACCAAAAGGTGTTTTATTAGTAGGCCAACCAGGAACAGGTAAAACATTACTTGCAAAAGCAGTTGCAGGCGAAGCAGGTGTGCCATTCTTTATTATAAGTGGTTCAGACTTTGTTGAAATGTTTGTAGGTGTTGGTGCTTCAAGAGTTAGAGACTTATTTGAACAAGCAAAGAAAAATGCACCATGTATTATATTTATAGATGAAATTGATGCAGTAGGACGTCAAAGAGGTGCAGGCCTAGGTGGAGGACATGATGAAAGAGAACAAACATTAAATCAATTATTAGTTGAAATGGATGGTTTCTCAGACAATGAAGGTGTTATAGTATTAGCTGCAACAAACAGACCAGACGTATTAGACAAAGCTTTATTAAGAGCAGGAAGATTTGACAGACAAATAGTAGTCGGAGCTCCTGACGTTAAAGCAAGAGAACAAATACTAGAAGTTCATTCTAGAAAGAAGAGACTAGCAGATGATGTAGACTTAAAAGTAATTGCGAAAAATACTTCTGGATTTGCAGGAGCAGACCTAGAAAACGTATTAAATGAAGCAGCATTATTAGCAGCAAGAAGAAACTTAACAGAAATTGGAATGAAAGAAATAGAAGATGCCATGGTAAAAGTAACTATGGGACCTGAAAAGAAAACAAGAGTTAGAAGTGAAAAAGAAAACAGATTAGTATCTTATCATGAAGCAGGTCACGCAGTTGTAAGTCATTATTTAGAAACACAAGATCCAGTACATCAAATATCAATTGTACCAAGAGGTATGGCTGGTGGTTATACAATGTATAGACCAACAGAAGACAAAAACTTCATGTCAAAAACAGAAATGGAAGAAAATATAGTATCACTTTTAGGTGGTAGAGTTGCAGAAGCTTTAATATTAAATGACATTTCAACAGGTGCAAGCAATGATATAGAAAGAGCAACAAAAATCGCAAGAAGTATGGTTACAAAATATGGAATGAGTGAAAGAATAGGAACATTAATGCTTGGTTCTAGTCAAGATGAAGTATTTTTAGGTAGGGATTTTGCTCAAGCTAAAGAATATTCAGAAGAAACAGCAGGTATTATAGATGAAGAAACAAAGGCTATTATAGACAAAGGTTATAATAGAGCTAAACAAATTCTTACTGAACATGTTGACAAATTACATGCGGTTGCAGCAGTTTTGCTTGAAAAAGAAAAAATTGAAGCAGATGAGTTTGAAAGAATTTTTAATGGAGAATAATATAAAAAGATGAGGGAGATCTCATCTTTTATATTATAGGAAAGTTTCCCCCAATATAAATATTTTGTATTTATTTTAGATTTTAAACCAGATTTTTCTTTTTATAAATTTTAAAAATTCTGAAGTATCTCCTCTAGTAAAAGTGTTTTTGTCCAATAGAAAGGCATGATTTTTATCTATATAAAGATAAAAGAAATCTTTTGTTTCATATATTCTATGTAGTTTCCAATATTGTATTTTTTCCAAATTTTTTGAATCAAAAATTGTAAAAAACTTTTTATAAAATTTAAAAGTAAACTCAATTTCATTCTTGAATTTTTCTGTTTTTAATTCTTGTTTTACCAATTTTATAGGATGATAAAATCTATAAAAACAGAAAATTATTAAAAACATTAATAATATAAAAGCTACTGATTTGTGATAATATTGCAAATTGGTAATAATGCAAAAACATAGTAATAATATAGTTACTACTGTTGAAAAAGTATATTTATTACCAAACTTATTTTGATGAAATTGTAGATATTTTGCATATACTTCTTTTGTATACTTAGTTTTGTTTTTATATAATATTTTCATACTTTACTTCCTTAATTTTTTAGTTATTATAACATAGAAAATAAAATTATACAAAATTAAAATTTAATTTTTACTTGAATGTAACAAATTAGGTTTCATTTTTACCGTATTTATTGTAATGTTGATATATGTATGTTAAAATAATTATAAAATATGTTGAATACTAATGCATTTGATGGTATAAGTATTACAAGGAAAATGAGGAAAAAATGAAAAAAATAGTAAGTATAATAAGTATAGTAATTTTAATATTAATATGTATTAATATTAATAGTTCAAAAGCTGAAGATTTTAAACTGGATTATACAGAAACAACAGAGACATTTAATAATCCAGAAAGAGGATTTTATACACCAGTATATATAAAATATACAGAAAACAATAACAAAGTAATTGGAGAAAACGAAGCTAAAAAGAATTTAATACATTTAAGACTAGATATAGGTCAATTTTCAAAAGCAATAAATGGAAAAGAAGATATTGAATTAACACAAGATATGTTAAATTCTTTTAATCAAACATTAAAAGAAATAAAAGAAAATGGTGGAACCACAATTGTACGATTTGCATATACATATGAAGGTGATAAAAACAAGGAACCATCTATAGACATGATATTAACACATATTAAACAACTTTGCCCAATTTTCACAGAAAACCAAGATGTTATTTCATATATAGAATTAGGATTTTTTGGACCATGGGGAGAAATGCATACAAGTGATGTTTGTACGCAAGAAAATGTTGCAAAAGCATTAGACGTAATGTTAAATAATACCCCAGAAAAAATAAAAATAGGTGTAAGGCAACCTAAATATTATGCATATTGGGCAGGAATAGAAAGGGATAAATTATCTGAAAATGTTACTACTTTAAGAACAAAAGAATATCGAGTAGGACTATATAATGACGGATATTTAGGCTCTGAAAGTGATTTAGGAACTTTTAATAATCGAAACCTTGAAATTAAATGGTTAGAAAAACAAGCCAACCATACATTATATGGTGGAGAAGTTGTAGCAAATTATGCAAGTGGTACGCCGTTAAATACAGTAAAATATATGTCAGAAGAAGCTTTTAAAACACATACTACATATTTAAATGGAATATATAATGACAAAGTATTAGAAGCATGGAAAAATGAAAAATATGAGGGAGAAGATCAATTATATAAAGGAGAAAATGGCTATACATATATAGCAAACCATTTAGGATATAGATTTGTAATAAGGAAAGCAAATATTCAAAATAAAGTAGAACAAGGGAAAAAAATAAATGTAGAATTAAATATAGAAAATGTTGGATTTGCTAATTTAATTAATAGTAAAATAGTTACAATAGTGTTTTTAAAAAATGATAAAATATATGAAGTAAAAACAAAAATTGATCCTACAAAGTGGAAATCTAAGCAAACGACAAAATTGCAATTTGAAGTAGAAGTACCAGAAGAATTGGCTGTTGGTAATTGGAATATATATTTGCGCATATCTCAATATGGAAACCTAAAAATAGATAATAATTATCAATGTATACGTTTTGCTAATGAAGGTCAAATGTGGAATCAAGATATTGGGGCAAACTATATAGGAAATACAACTGTTATAAAGAAAGCAGAAGAAAATGAAAATAAAGTAGAAAATAATATTATTACAAATATAGTAAATGATGTTACTGATAATACAGAAAAAAATATTACAAATGATAACAATAACATTGTTGAAGATAACTTAATTAGTAATACAATAAAAGATAATAATGAACAAAATAATGTGGAAAAAAAAGATAATTTAGAAAACTCTACAACTGATACGGTAATAAATAATAGTAGTGCTAGTATAAATAATGTAGTAGAAAATACAAACATAAAAATGGCTGATAATACAACTAGTAAAGTAATATATCCTCATACAGGAAACGATGCATTTACAATTATCAAAGTATTGATAGCAATTTTTATTTTGATATCAATATATATATATATTAATTCTTTTATATGATGTTATTAAACGTTTGATATATTCAAATGTATATGTTATAATATAAAAAGAAGTGTTAAGAGTAAAAAATAATATTATATTAAGAAAGGGTGAAAAAAATGGGAGTTAATATTGATATGTCAGGTGTTAAAGTAACAGGAGAGGCTAAAATGCTTAATGGGATGTCAGTTAGAGGAAATGGTAATGTTGATATAAACTTGAAAAAAACAAAATTAACTGGAAAGTCAGAAATATTAAATGATATTGATACAAAAGATATGAATCTAAATATAAATATGGAAGAAACTGAAATTGGAGAAGATGTTAAGTTTATGAACGGTGAAGAAGTTTCTAAATATAAAAGTAATAATAGATCAGAACCACAAAGAACAAAAGAAACAATTCAAAGAGCATATAATGCACCACAAAAAGTAGTCGAATCAAACAAAGAACAACAAACAAAGAAAAAGAGTTTGTTGAGAAGATTAAAAGAATTTTTTACAGGAAATATTGTAAAAAGTGATGATGTTGAATTAATTGCAGTAATAGAGGAAAGTGCACATAAAAAATTTGAAAATGAAGTTTCACAAAATGGAAGATTAAAAGGATGTACAGATCATGTTATAAAAGAAAAAGACTATGAAAAATCTAATATAGAAAGAGAAGAACAAACAGAGGAAAAGACAAGATAGAGCAAAAAATATTGTTTGAAAATTTAAGAAAACATAAATTTAAAATAACAACTACAAACTATTGACAATATACCCCATAATAATGTATAATGAGTAACGTATATAGGGTAAGAAAAGAAAATCCCACATACATTCTCGTATGACCGGAAGGAGGGGAATATAAATGTCAGAAATCAAAGTTAATAATGGAAATATAGAAGATGCCTTAAAAAGGTTTAAAAGACAATGTGCTCGTAACGGAGTTTTACAAGAAGTTCGTAAAAGAGAACACTATGAAAAACCAAGTGTAAAGAGAAAGAAAAAATCAGAGGCAGCAAGAAAAAGAAAATTTTAATTAAATGATAAAAGGTGGAAATTTAGAGGGAGTATTGTATTCGAAATTTCTACCTTTTTTTGTATTTAATTGAAAATAATTAATAATATATATACATTTTGGTATTACAATTATAAATTAGGGATAAAATATAAATGGAAAGGAAGGATATTAATGGAATATAAGCAAATTGAAATAAAAAAAGGAATTAAACTTAATATACTACAAACAAACAAATTTAAAACAAACTTAATTGCAATAATGTTAACAACAAAATTAGATAGGGAAAATGTCACAAAAAATGCATTAATACCAGCAGTATTAAAAAGAGGAACAAAAACATTAAAAACACAAGAAGAAATAAATAAAAAATTGGAAGAAATGTATGGAGCAAGTTTAGATTGTGGTTTAGATAAAACAGGAGATAACCAAGTATTAAAATTTTATATAGAATCTGTAAATGATGAGTTTTTAGCAGAAAATTCAGAAAATATGTTAAAAGAATCATTAGAAAATTTATTAGAATTTGTTTTAAATCCATATTTAGAAAATGACGGATTCAAAAAAGAATATGTAGAACAAGAAAAAGAAAACTTAAAACAAATAATAGAAGGAAAAATAGACAATAAAGCAAGATATGCATTAGATAGATGCATAGAAGAAATGTATAAAAACCAACCATATGGACTATATAAATATGGATATATAGAAGATATGGAAAATATAAACGAAAAAAACTTATATGAACAATATAAAAAATTAATAAACAGTTGTAAAATAGATATTTTTGTTTCTGGAATAGTAGATGAGGGAATAGAAAATATAATAAAAGAAAATGAAAATATAAAAAAATTACAAGATAGAATTCCAGAATATAACAAAATAGAAATATCAGCAAAAAAATCAGAAAAAGAAAATGCTGTACAAGAATCAATGGAAGTAACACAGGGGAAATTAGTAATAGGAATGGATTTAGATGTAGATAATGAAGATTTTAGATATGATATTATGATTTATAATAGTATATTTGGAGGAAGTGCAAATTCAAAACTATTCCAAAATGTACGTGAAAAGGCAAGTTTGGCATATACAGCAAGTTCTAGATATTATAGATTTAAAAATAATATATTTATAAATTGTGGAATTGAAATAAAAAATTATGATAAAGCATTAGAAATAATAAAACAACAAATAGAAGATATGAAAAAAGGAGATTTTACAGAAGAAGAAGTAGAAAATGCTAAAAAAGGAATAATTGCATCTATAAAAACAATAGATGATGAACAAGATACAGAAATAACATATTTTTTTAGTCAAGAATTATCAAATAGCAAGTGTAGTGTAGAACAATACATGGATAACATCAGAGCAGTTACTAAAGAAAAAGTTATTGATATAGCAAATAAAGTAAGTATAAATACAGTGTACTTTTTAAAAGATTAGAATAGAAAAAATTTTGGACAGTGATAAACGAGCGAAGCGATAGATTTGTAAATTTTATTATAAGAATCAAAAATTAAAATTTATAATGAATGAACGAAGTTAAAGAAAGGAAGAAAAAATGCAAATAATAGAGAATTCAAAAGTTAAAGAAAAATTATATATAGAAAAACTAGAAAATGGTTTAACTGTAATGATAATTCCAAAAAAGGGAATACAAAAAAAATACATTATATGGGGAACAAATTATGGTTCAAATGATAGTACTTTTATAGTACCAGGAGAAACAGAAGTTACAGAAGTTCCAAAAGGTGTTGCACATTTTCTAGAACATAAAATGTTTGAACAAGAAAATGGAAAAAACAGTTTAGATGTTTTAACAGCATTAGGAGTAAATGCAAATGCATATACAACAAATAATCACACAGCATATTTATATGAATGCACGGATAATTTTTATGAAGCATTAGATGAATTTATGGATTATGTTCAACATCCATATTTTACAGATGAAAATGTTGAAAAAGAAAAAGGTATAATCGGTCAGGAAATAATGATGTATGATGATTATCCAGAATGGAAAGTATACCTAAATGCATTAGAATGTATGTATCACAAACATCCGGTAAAACTTGATATTGCAGGAACAATTGAGACAATAAGCCATATAGATAAAAATATTTTATATAAATGTTATAATACATTTTATAATCCATCAAATATGGCAATGGTTATATCAGGAGACTTTGAACCAGAAAAATTATTAGAAGAAATAAAGAAAAGATTAGTAGATAAAAAAGCAAATGGAGAAATAAAGAGAATTTTTGAAGAAGAGCCAAAGGAAATAGTAAAAGAAAAAGCAGTTCAAAATATGGAAGTTAGTAAACCTCTATATGCAATAGGAATAAAAGATGTACCTGCAGAACAAAAAGAAAAGGTAAAAAAACATATAGCAATAGAAGTATTATTAAATATTATAATTGGTGCAAGTTCAGAATTATATAAAAAATTATATGATATAGGTAATTGTTACTCATCACCAAGCATTGAATATGAATTTGATAAAAATTATGCACATATTTTGATTACAGGGCAATCAAATAATCCAGATGAATTATACAAGATGTTTAAAGAAGAAGTAAAAAAATTAATACAAAATGGAATAAATAAAGATGACTCTGAAAGAATAATAAAAATGATATATGGTGAATATGTAAAAGAGTATAATGATATAGTAGATATTTCGAGAATGTTTTTGGCAGATTACTTTAAGGGAATAAATAGTTTTGACTATTTAGAAGAAATAAGCACAATAAATGTAGAATATTTAAATCAAGTGTTAAAAGATGTGTTTAATGAAAAAAATATGGTATTATCTGTTGTAAAAAACTAGATAAAAATATTGTTGAAGAAACAGTGTAAAAAATGAAAAATATTTTATGCTGTTTTCTTTTGATTTTCTATGTCGAAAAATGTTGAAAACACTCGTACGAAAGTTGCTAAAAACCGTTGAAAATACTTGACTTGGAGATTTTTATGTGGTAATTTATAAGTATACGAATGAGAAAAATTGAAAAAGGAGAGATGAGTATGTTAAATGAAGAAATTTGTAAATTAAGAGACAAATTAAATAAAAGCATAGAAAACGGCGATGATTATTCTATTACATATAAATTAAGCATAGAGTTGGATGAACTTATTGCTAAATACTATAGAGATTTAAAAAATAAAACTTGTGATAGGACAAGTGTTTAAAATAATGATAAATGGCAGGCAGATATTGCCTGTTTTTTTCTTTTTTTTCTATTGATAAAAACTTAAAAATATTATATAATAGTACATCAGAAAAAGGAGAAAAGAAATGCTAGTAAACGAAAATATTATAGAAGAATTATGCGCAGACGCAGGAAGTACAAGAACACAAGAAGCAAAAAAATACCAAATGCAAGGAAAAGTAGCCATAACAAAATTAGAATACGAAGATGAAAACAATTTTGAACTACATGCAAAAGTATTTGGAACAGATGAATATGACACATATGTTGAAGTGAAAAATGGAGAAGTAAATGAAATAAACTGTGATTGTCTAGATTATTATAACACATATGGAGTATGTAAACATAGTTTATCATCAGTTTTGGAATTTAATAAAAATGGATTTCAGGATATACAAAACTCAGACAATATTCAAAAAAGTAGTATAGGAAGTAATAGCAAAAATGCTAATAAATATAATAGTTTTCACCAAATTGTAAAAACATTATACAATGAGGAATTGGATGAAATAGATTCAGACATAGACGTTGAACTAAAAAACAAAGGGACTATAAAAATAGAACCACAAATAATATATGATAAGTTTACTAGAGAAATGAAAATAGAATTTAAAATTGGAAACAAAAGAATGTACAAACTTAAAAATTTAGCAGAATTTTATACAAGAATGATAAACAAAGAATTTTACAAATATGGAGATAAATTAGAATTTGTACATACAAAAGAAGTATTTGAAGAAAATAGTCAAAAACTATTAGAATTTATAATGAAATATGCAGAAGTAATTGCATACACAAATTCATCAGCAAACTCAAATTATAGATATTATGGAAAAGCATTAAATGAAAGTTCAATAATAATTGGAAATACAGCAATAGATGAACTATTTGAAACACTAGAAAATAAAACAGTTTTAATGACAAGGGAATATGAAAAACAAAATATACAATTTGTAGACAAAAATCCAAACATGGAATTTAGCTTGCAAAAAGTAAAAAAAGACGAATATATAATTACATCAGATTTTGATATATTCAAAACAACAGTTTTAAAAGGAAAAGAACATAAATATGTTTTAACAGACGAAAAACTGTACAGATGTAATAAAGAATTTGAAAACACAACTTTAAGATTATTAAAATTATTTAGAGAAAATTTCCTAACACAAATATCACTTGGAAAAAATGAATTAGGCGAATTATTTTCAGTAGTGCTTTCAAAAGTAAAAAATGCAATAAAAATAGATGAAGAATTACTAGAAGAAATAAAAGAATACGAGCCTGAAAAATTAGGAGTAAAAGTATTTTTAGATTATGATAAAAACAATTATCTTACAGCAGATGTAAGACTATGCTATGGAGAAAATGAATTTAATCCATTAAATGAAAAAGAAGAAAAAGAATTCAAACATTCAAGAAATCTTATAGAAGAAACAAAAGCAATGAATATTTTTAGAAAAACAGGATTTATGTTTGATGTTAAAAATCTTAAATTTATATTACCAGATGAGGATAAAATATATGAATTTTTAACAAATGATATAAACTATTACATGAAGAAATTTGAAGTTTTAGCAACGGAAAACTTCAAATCAAAGGAAATAACAAAACCTAAAATAGGAACAGTCGGTGTAAGAATAGAAAACAATCTTCTAGAAATAGATATGGACAAATTAAATATAGACTTAAATCAATTAGAAGATGTTTTAAAAAAATATAAATTAAAGAAAAAATATTATAGACTAAAAGACGGTAGCTTTTTAGATCTACAAGAAAGCAATGAAATAGACTTTATAGACAAATTAATTTCGGGAACAGATGTAGATTATAAAGAATTAGAAAGCGGAACAATTAGATTACCAGTAAATAGAACATTATATTTAAATCAACTCTTAAAAGAAATAAAAGGTACTGAAATAATAAAAAATAAAGAATATAAAAATATAATAAACGGTTTGGACAAAAATTTATTAGATGAGGAAGAAAAAATACCAGAAGAAATTGAACCAATATTAAGACCATATCAAAAAACAGGTTTCAAATGGTTAAAAACACTAGATAAATACAAATTTGGTGGAATACTTGCAGATGACATGGGACTTGGAAAAACAATTCAGATAATATCAATTTTATTAGATTATAAGCAAAACACAGAAAATCAAAAAACAAGCATAGTAGTATCACCAAGCTCATTATCATTAAACTGGAAAAATGAAATAGAAAAATTTGCACCAGAATTAAAAATAAAAGTAATAAGAGGAACAGCGCTAGAAAGAAAAGAAAAAATAGAACACCTAGAAAAATATGATGTAATAATAACTTCATATGACTTATTAAAAAGGGATATTGATGTATACAAAGAAAAAAAATACAATTTTAAATATATAATTGCAGATGAAGCACAATATCTAAAAAATAATGCAACTAAAAATGCGAAAGCAATAAAAATACTAAATGCAGAAACAAGATTTGCATTAACTGGTACACCAATAGAAAACTCATTAGCAGAATTATGGTCAATATTTGATTTAATAATGCCAGGATACTTATTTAGTTATAAAGAATTCAAATCAGCATATGAAATGCCAATAGTAAAAGACGAAGACCATGAAGTAATGAATAAACTAAAAATGCTTATAGAGCCATTTGTGTTAAGAAGAACAAAAAAAGAAGTTTTAACAGAGCTACCTGAAAAAACAATAACAGTTTTAAATAACGAAATGGAAGAAGAACAACGAAACATTTATTTATCATATTTAGTACAAGCAAAACAAGAATTACAAGATGAAATTACTACAAATGGATATGAAAGAAGTCAAATAAAAATACTTGCAGCACTTACAAGATTAAGACAAATATGTTGCCATCCAGGTTTATTTATAGAGGATTACAATGGGGGAAGCAGCAAACTAGACCAATGTATGGAAATAATAGAAGATGGAATAAATGCAGGACACAAAATATTACTATTTTCAACATATACATCAATGTTTGAAATAATAGAAAGAGAATTAAATAGTAGAGAAATCAAATATTCCAAATTAACAGGAAGCACAAAAGTAGACGAAAGAATAGAATTAGTAGACGAATTTAACCAAAATAAAGAAATAAGTGTATTTTTAATATCACTAAAAGCAGGAGGAACTGGACTTAACTTAATAGGAGCAGACATGGTAATACACTATGACCCATGGTGGAACCTATCAGCAGAAAATCAAGCAACAGACAGAGCATATAGAATAGGACAAAAAAATAATGTTCAAGTTTATAAACTAATAACAAAAGACTCAATAGAAGAAAAAATATATGAATTGCAACAAAGAAAGGCTGAATTAACAGATAATATGCTTAATACTCAAACAACGTTTATAAATAAATTATCAAAAGATGATATAATGAACCTATTTAGCTAATAAGTGTCCAATAGGGACGGTTCTTTTTGGACATTTTGGACGGTTCTGATGGGACAAGAATGTCCCAAACGTACAGATGTTAAAATTAAATTTGGAATTGAAAGTATATTGGGGGTAAATATGAAAAATTGGATGCAAAAATATGAGGATGATAAAGAAAAAACAGAGGAAGCTACTTTGCAAATGCAACTAGCTGAATTAATTGATTTAGTTGATAATGCTAAATATTATGAAGAAAATAAAATGATAGAAGCTCTTTCGAAAATGGTTGAGTTATATGAAAAGCAAAAAGAAAGTGGTCTTGATTTTAATGAAAAAGATATGATTTTGAGAAAAAAACAATTGGCGGAGATTAAATATGAAAAATTAAAAAGAGAACATATAGAATCAAAAGAATCAGAATCTTGGAATGAATTTGAAAAAGATGAAGAACAAGAAGAATTAGAGGATGAAGAAAGATGAAAGATTATATAACAGTTATAGGTGGAGGACTTGCTGGATGTGAAGCGGCATACCAAATTGCAAAAGCTGGAATAAAAGTAAAATTATATGAAATGAAACCAATAAAATATTCGGAAGCACATTCAAATGAAAATTTAGCAGAAATAGTATGCAGTAATTCTTTTAAATCAAATTTGCTAACAAATGCATGTGGATTATTAAAAGAAGAATTAAGACGACTAGATTCACTATTAATCAAGATTGCAGATGAAACTCAAGTGCCAGCAGGGCAAGCTTTAGCTGTTGATAGAGAGTTATTTGCAAAAAGAGTTACAGAAGAAATAGAAGCAAATCCATTAATAGAAGTAATCCACAAAGAAGTAGAAAATGTGGATAGTGATGATGAAGTTAATGCAAAAGATGGAATTGTAATAATAGCTACAGGACCGTTAACTTCAGAAAAAATGGCAAAGCAGATTTCAAAATTAACAGGTGAAGATAAATTGTATTTTTATGATGCTGCAGCACCTATTATTTCAAAGGAAAGCATAAATTTTGATATTGCTTTTTATGGAAATAGATATGAACAAGAAAAAAAGAAAGATGAAACAATTGAAGAATGGCAAGAAAAGCAAAAAAATCAAGAGAAAAGTTATATAAATTTGCCTATGAACAAAGAAGAATATGAAGCATTTTGGGAAGCTTTAGTAGAAGCGGAAGTTGTAACATTACATGATTTTGAAAAAAGAGAAATTTTTGAAGGATGTATGCCAATAGAAATAATGGCAAAAAGAGGAATAGATACTTTACGTTTTGGACCATTAAAACCAGTAGGATTTGATGATCCAAGATATGCAAAAAGACCATATGCTGTTGTGCAATTAAGACAAGACAATTCAGAAGGAAATATTTATAATATGGTAGGATTTCAAACAAATTTAAAATTTGGAGAGCAAAAGAGAGTATTTAGTATGATACCAGGGCTTGAAAATGCAGAATTTGTTAAATATGGTGTTATGCATAGAAATACATATATAAATTCTACAAAATTATTGGATGAGACATATAATTTAAAATCAAACTGTAATATATTTTTTGCAGGCCAAATAACTGGAGTTGAAGGATATGTGGAATCAATTTCTTCTGGAATGGTAGCAGCATTGAATGCTATAAATCGTTTTAAAAATGAAAACAAAAAAATAATTTTTTCTGAATATACAGTAATTGGGGCTTTAGCTAAATATATTTCAACTGAAAATGATAAATTCCAACCGATGAATGCTAACTTTGGAATTTTACCAGCGTTAGAAGGAAAAAAGATTAGGGATAAAAAGGAAAGGTACCTAAAATTAGCGGAAAGAAGTTTGAAATATTTTTAATAGAAATATTACTTAAATATTACAATATTGTTAAATTTTGACAACTCTACATAAAACTATTGCCAAAGATGCACATTAGTGTTATAATTATACATAGTGATAAAATACAAAATATTATAAGATATTTTGAGAGGAGAGAAAAATATGGGAAAAAAGAAAGAATGGGAAAGAAAATTTGAGGAATATGATATTAATGCAGAAACAAAGAAAATTGATGTATTGACACAAAAATTAAATAATAAAACCATTACAAAGAAAGAATATAGTGAATTAAAAAGAACAGAGACTATTAATAAAAATATTAAGCAGGTTGCTAATATTTTGGAATTTAAAAAAGAATTAGAAGAAGCACAAAGTAAAATAAAAAAAGAAATAGCTAAAATAAATAAAGATAAAAAAAATAATGAAAAAGATGAAGATGTTGAAAAAGATGATGCAACTTTAGAAAAAGAGTTAAATGAAATCCAGAAAGAATTAGAAATTGTTGAAAAAAGTCTAAAGAATACTAATCTAAAAGAGAATGATAGAAAAAATTTAGAAGATAAGTATAAAGATTTAATTCATAAGAAAGATGAAAATAATAAGCTATTTGTTAAGAATCAAAATAAAGAAATGAAAAAAATGAAAAAAAATGATAAAGAAGTAAGCTTAGAAGAATTAGAAAAAAAATCAATGGAATTAGGCGTAAAGATAGGAAAATGCCATTTGGTAGGAAGAATTTTAATGGCAGGAGGAACATGGGATTCAATTTATGTAAAAGATAGTAAAAATGAAAAGTATAAAGCTGAAAATGGAAAAATCACAGAGAAGTTTGGAAAAGATACAGTAAATAAAACTTTAGGTCAAATAGGTAAAAATGTTGCGCAAATAATGGAAATACAAAATGTTGATAATGAGAAGAACAAAGGAGAAACAGCATTAACACAACCAAGCAAATTTGAACAAAAACATCCTAAATTAGCAAATATTTTAAATAAAGTAAAGAATATATTTAAGAAGAAAGACAAAAATAAGGTAAAAGAACAGCTTGCACAAGATACAGAAAATAGTGAAACTAAGAGCCAAAGAGATGAATTTATTGATTATTTAAAACAGGTAGCAGAAAAAGGAAAAGACGGAATAGAAAAACAAAATAGAGAAACTGCTAAAGAAAGACTCGAAGCAAAGAAAAAAGAAGCATATGAAAGAGAAAATAATAAATTTGGAAAAGCATACGCAGAAAAATCTTATACAAATGAAAGCAAAGAAGATGATGAAGAACAATTATGAAGAGAACGCAAAGCAAAATTGAGAAAAGAAATTTTAGAAAAAAAATATGCTAAACTCACAAATGGTGAATATTTGAAGACTTTAAATGACGATTTTGATAAAGCTTTGGAAGAAGAGTATAGGATAAAAAAAAGAAAAGGGCTAAATATAGATAGGTAAAATTATAATAAAGGCGTGTTAGTTTATCATAAAATTTAAATTTAACATGTCTTTTTTGTATATAAATGTCTATTTTTATTGGAGGATTTTATGGATAAAGAAATAGGAGATAAAAATACTGATGAATTAAAAGAAATTTTTGACGGAATAAATGAGTTAAAACAATTAAGTGCATTGATAGGAACATATGAAGTGGAAAGAAAAATAGAAGGACCAACCAAAGAAGTTTTAGATAAAGAAGGGGCATTGGTAAAAAAATTAGAAGTACAAAAATTGGAATTATTAAGAAAAGTTGATAGAGTAATTTCTGGTTATAGGAAGGATAACTTTGCCAATGATAAGTTAGATATTATAAAACAATTAGAGTATACACTTGCAGGTATGAATATTGATAACATTATGAAGGTAGAGAAAAAATTAGAAGAGTATAAATATTCTATATTAAAAAGTAAAAAAGACAAAACACTTGAAGAAGAAATAGAGATTTATGATTATGAAAATTCACGTGATGAAGTTGAATTTATAGAAAGAGAAAATGAAAGAAAAGTGAAACAAGAAATTGATAGAGAACAGAATAAAAATAGAACAAAAACAAAAAATAATGTAAAAGTAAAAATTGTACAATTTTTTAATAAATTATTTAATAAGAAAAAAATGTTACCAGAAAAAAGTGAAGTAAATATTAAAGCAAAAGAACTACATAAAAAAGATAAAGAAAAGTCATTCAAAGAAAAATTGCAAGAGCAAGCTACTGAACATGATAATAAAAGTGATGAAGAATTGAGACAGGAAGAATTACAAAGATATTTTGAAAGTGCAGAAAATGCAAAAAAGTATTTTAAAGAAAGTAGTAAATTATATTCTTCTGAGACAGAGTGGAAAAATGGAAATATAGTAGTTAAAGGAGAAAACTCTGAACAAATTAAATAGGAAAATTTTACAATAAATGTTGAATATATAATATATTGGCTGTGAACTGTAACATAAATTAAACTTGGAATTGAAAAAAATTCCAAGTTTTTCTTGACTTATAGCTATAAAAATGATAAAATATAACATGCTATAGTAAATTGCGTGAAATATGCAAAGCCGTAGTAATTAAATACATTTTAAAAGTGCAAATATTTCAAAAATATTACACTGAAAAATGTAAAAATAAAAACAGGAGGTGAAATTTAAGTGCCAACAATTAATCAATTAGTAAGAAAAGGAAGACAAACAGGAGTAACAAAATCAACTGCACCAGCTCTTCAACATGGATGGAACTCAAAAAACAAAAAATTAACAAACAATAGAGCTCCACAAAAAAGAGGTGTATGTACAGTAGTTAAAACAGTTACACCTAAAAAGCCAAACTCTGCTTTAAGAAAAGTAGCCAGAGTAAGACTTTCTAATGGTTACGAAGTTACATCTTATATCCCAGGTATAGGACATAACTTACAAGAACACAGTGTTGTATTAATCAGAGGTGGTAGGGTAAAAGACCTTCCAGGTGTTAGATACCATATCATCAGAGGAACATTAGATACAGCAGGTGTTAAAGATAGAATGCAAGCTCGTTCTAAGTATGGTGCTAAACGTCCTAAAAAATAGAAAAATGAACTAAATCAGCTATCTTGCACATTTTTAACATTTGCTCCAGACTTCGGCATGCAAACGTATAGCCTCAGCCTGTAACAAACATTAAAAATGCACAATATAACTAATTTATTCCATTTTAAATATATTTAAAGGATAATTAGTAACATGAAATTGAAAATTAGTGCGTTTAATACTTGCTAAATTAAGGTACTTAAATTTAGGAATATATTATATGCACTATACGGATAGGATAACCTATCAGAGTACCTAAGATATTTTGTAAATATCTAATAAAAATTTTTAAGGAGGGAAGAATAGTGCCAAGAAGAGGATATATAGCAAAAAGAGATGTTTTACCAGATCCAATATATAATAGCAAAGTTGTTACAAAATTAGTAAACAACATAATGTTAGATGGTAAAAAATCAGTTGCTCAAAACATAGTATATGATGCATTTGATATCATAAAAGAAAAAGAAGGAAAAAATCCTTTAGAAGTTTTTGAAGCAGCTTTAGAAAACGTAATGCCAGTTCTAGAAGTTAAAGCTAGAAGAGTTGGTGGAGCTACATACCAAGTTCCACTAGAAATCAGACCAGAAAGAAGACAAACTTTAGGTTTAAGATGGTTAGTTTCTTATGCAAGAAATAGACATGAAAAAACTATGGCTGAAAAATTAGCTGGTGAAATTATGGATGCTGTTGCAGGAAATGGTGGAGCATTTAAGAAGAAAGAAGATACTCATAGAATGGCTGAAGCTAATAAGGCTTTTGCTCATTATAAATGGTAAAATTTTTGTTGAAATAAAAAAAACGAGAGGGGGAAAAATAGATGGCAGGAAGAGCATATCCATTAGAGAGAACAAGAAATATAGGAATAATGGCTCACATTGATGCTGGTAAAACAACAACAACAGAGAGAATATTATTCTATACAGGTAAAACTCATAAAATAGGTGAAGTTCACGAAGGTGCTGCAACAATGGACTGGATGGCACAAGAACAAGAAAGAGGTATTACAATTACATCTGCTTGTACAACATGTTTCTGGAAAAATAATAGAATCAATATTATTGATACTCCTGGACACGTTGACTTTACAGTAGAAGTACAAAGATCTTTAAAAGTTCTTGATGGAGCTGTAACAGTTTTAGCAGCTAAAGGTGGAGTTCAACCACAAACAGAAACAGTTTGGAGACAAGCTGATAAATACAGTGTACCAAGAATGGTATATGTAAATAAAATGGATATTACTGGAGCTAACTTTATGCTTTGTGTTGATCAATTAAAAACAAGATTAAAAGCAAATGCAGTTCCAATCCAATTACCAGTAGGTGCAGAAGACAACTTCCAAGGTATAGTTGATCTTATTAAAATGAAAGCATACATCCAAGATGATAAATTAGGTGAACACATTGTTGAAACAGATATTCCAGAAGATATGAAGGAAGAAGCTGAAACATGGAGAGCTAATATGATTGAGGCTGTTGCTGATCAAGACGAAGAATTAATGATGAAATATTTAGATGGTGAAGAACTAACAGAAGAAGAAATCAAAAGAGGTTTAAGAGCTGGAACATTAGCAAACAAAATAGTACCAGTAACATGTGGTTCTTCATATAAAAACAAAGGTGTTCAAGAATTATTAGATGCAATAGTTGACTATATGCCATCACCATTAGATATACCACATATCAAAGGTGAAACATTAGACGGAGAAGAAACAGAAGCTAAAACTTCAGATGATGCTCCATTCGCAGCTTTAGCATTTAAAATTGCTACTGACCCATTTGTTGGAAAATTATGTTTCTTCAGAGTTTACTCTGGAACACTTGAATCTGGATCAACAGTTCTAAATTCAAGCAAAGACAAAAAAGAAAGAGTAGGAAGAATTCTTCAAATGCATGCAAATCACAGAGAAGATATAGAAAAAGTATATGCTGGTGATATTGCTGCAGCTGTAGGTTTAAAAGATGTAACAACTGGAAATACTTTATGTGATCCAGATCATCCAATAATCCTAGAATCAATGGAATTCCCTGAACCAGTTATTGATATAGCTATTGAGCCAAAAGACAAAGCAGCTCAAGAAAAAATGGGAATAGCTTTAGCAAAACTTGCTGAAGAAGATCCAACATTCAAAGCTTATACAAACCAAGAAACTGGTCAAACAATTATCGCTGGTATGGGTGAATTACACCTAGATATCATCGTAGATAGATTAAAAAGAGAATTCAAAGTAGAATGTAATGTAGGTAAACCACAAGTTGCTTACAAAGAAACAATTAGAAATAAAGTAAAAGTTCAAGGTAAATTTATTCGTCAATCTGGTGGTAAAGGACAATATGGTGACGTTTGGTTTGAAATGGAACCATTAGAGCCAGGTAAAGGAATAGAATTCGAAAGCAAAATTGTCGGAGGAGCTGTTCCAAAAGAATATATTAAACCAATTGAACAAGGTATGAGAGAAGCTGCTGAAAGTGGTATCTTAGCTGGTTACCCAGTTATAGACTTCAAAGTTTCATTAGTTGATGGTTCATACCACGAAGTTGACTCTTCAGAAATGGCCTTCAAAATAGCTGCTTCTATGGCATTCAAAGAAGGATGTAAACAAGCAAAATCAGTTATATTAGAGCCAATTATGAAAGTTGAAATAACAGTTCCAGAAGAATACATGGGAGATGTTATAGGTGATGTAAACTCTAGAAGGGGTAGAATGGAAGGTATGGATGCAAACGATGGAATGCAAGAAATACATGCATTTATTCCATTATCAGAAATGTTTGGTTATGCAACAGACTTACGTTCTAAAACTCAAGGTAGAGGTTCATACTCTATGGAACCTTCTCATTATGAAGAAGTTCCAAAATCAGTTCTTGAAGCAATTGTAGCTTCTAGAAAAAAGGCTGAGTAAAAATAATCTAAAATCAGCATCTTGCACATTTTGTTATTTACTGAAAACTTCGATGTACACACGTACACCTTCAGCTTTCAGTAAATATCTAAAATGCACAATATACTAATTTTATATTAATTTAAATTATAAATAAAATAGTACTTGCATTTTTAACAAAAATGTTGTAAAATGCAAGTGCAATAAATAATTTACGTTATTAAATTTTAAAATAAAAGTGGCCAAGTTCAAAAAGAACGGCTAACTAAAATAAGGAGGATTTTAAAATGGCAAAAGCAAAATTTGAAAGAAACAAACCACACGTTAACATTGGTACAATCGGACACGTTGACCATGGTAAAACAACAACAACAGCAGCTATTACAAAATATTTATCATTATTAGGAAAAGCTAAATTCGAAGCTTACGATCAAATCGATGGAGCTCCAGAAGAAAAAGCAAGAGGAATCACAATCAACACAGCACACGTTGAATATGAAACAGATAAAAGACACTATGCTCACGTTGACTGCCCAGGACATGCTGACTATGTTAAAAACATGATTACAGGTGCTGCTCAAATGGATGGTGCTATATTAGTTGTATCTGCAGCTGATGGACCAATGCCACAAACAAGAGAACACATCTTACTAGCTAGACAAGTTGGTGTTAAATACATCGTTGTTTACTTAAATAAATGTGATATGGTTGATGACCCAGAATTATTAGAATTAGTTGAAATGGAAGTTAGAGACTTATTATCAGAATATGGTTTCCCAGGAGATGATATTCCAGTAATAAAAGGTTCTTCATTAAAAGTTCTAGAAAGCACATCTACAGATCCTAACGATCCTGTATATGCTCCAATGAAAGAATTAATGGATGCTGTTGATAGCTACATCCCAACACCAGAAAGACCAATCGATCAACCATTCTTAATGCCAGTAGAAGACGTATTCACAATCACAGGTCGTGGTACAGTTGCTACAGGTAGAGTAGAAAGAGGAGAAGTTAAACTTCAAGACGAAGTTGAAATCATCGGTTTAACAACAGAAAGAAGAAAAACTGTTGTAACAGGTGTTGAAATGTTCAGAAAATTATTAGACCAAGCAGAAGCTGGTGATAACATTGGTGTTCTACTTAGAGGTATTGATAGAAAAGACATCGAAAGAGGTCAAGTTCTATGTAAACCAGGAACAATTCATCCACATACAAAATTCACATCACAAGTATACGTTTTAACTAAAGATGAAGGTGGAAGACATACTCCATTCTTTAATGGATACAGACCACAATTCTACTTTAGAACAACAGACGTTACAGGTGTTATTGAATTAGATGCTGGTGTTGAAATGGTTATGCCAGGTGATAATGTTAACATGACAATCGAATTAATTACACCTATCGCTATCGAAAAAGGATTAAGATTCGCTATTCGTGAAGGTGGTAGAACAGTTGGTTCAGGTGTTGTTGCTGACATCATCGAATAATTATGAGAATAATTATATAATATATAGAAAAAAGAGCTTTGGCTCTTTTTTTATTAATTTATTGAAATATTTAATTATATATGTTATATTTGTTGTTGTAACTTGATAAAATCTTAAGTAATAACTTGTTGTAAACAATAGGAGGAAAATATGATGGATGTTAAAGGTAAAGCAGCAAATGTATTATTAGAAATGATGAAGATATTATGTGAATTTGAACCTATTAGTGAGAAAAATGATTCTTATAATGAAAAAGAACGGGAAGTAGATGGTTTGTTCCGTTATATTTTTCAGGAATTAAATGGTCTGATAGTTAGCGAGATTAGGGATATAGCTCGTACATCTGAAAGACTTGAACTAGAAGGATATATTGATGTAAATGAAAATCTTATTATAAGGAATGGACGTTTGAGTGAACATGTTATTAGACCTGTAACTGGTGTGAAATTTTCGAATATTATTAAAGAAACTCTTGATATTTATGAAAATATTGATGGGTTTGGGACATCAGCTTATGGAAATAATGAAAATGGATATACTATTGTAATTGATGCAACAGTTAAAGGTAGGAATTAATTTTCCTACCTTTTTATTGATATAAATTCGGATGAAATTTAATAGATACGATGAAAAAATTTACAACTAGGTAATTTTTTTAAAAAACTACTTGTAATTTTGGTAAAAGAATAATAAAATAGATACATGACAAATAAAATGAAATAAACAATATTTAGGAGGAAACCAAAGTGAAAATAATATTAGATGCAATGGGTGGAGATAACGCACCAGATGCAAATATAAAAGGAGCAATTAATGCGATAAATAAAGTAAAAGCAGAAATCATATTAGTAGGAAAAGAAGATGTTATTAGAAGTAAAATAAAAGAATTTTATGGAAAAGAAATGGAAGAAATTTCAGACAGACTAAAAATTCACAACGCAACAGAAACAATAGAAATGGAAGATCAACCAACAATTGCAATAAAGCATAAAAAAGACTCTTCAATGGTAGTAGGATTTAATATGCTAAAACAAGATGAAGGTGATGTATTTATATCAGCAGGAAATTCAGGAGCATTACTTGCAGGAGCAACATTATTAGTAGGAAGAATAAAAGGTATAGATAGACCAGCATTAGCAGGAATATTACCAGCATATAAAAGTCAATTATTACTAATGGACTGTGGATCAAATACAAATTGCAAACCTATAAATTTATTACAATTTGCACAAATGTCATCAATATATTTAAAAAATACATTTGGAATTGAAAAACCAGCAATTGGACTTCTAAATATTGGAACAGAAGAAACAAAGGGAAATGAATTAGTAAAAGAAAGTTATAGACTATTAAAAGAAAAATCAGAAGAGCTAGATATTAATTTTGTAGGAAATGTAGAGGGAAGAGATGCTTTTTCAGGAAAAATTGATGCAATAGTAACAGATGGATTTACAGGTAATGTATTTTTAAAAACAACTGAAGGATTAGGAAAATTTGTAAAAAAATCATTAAAAGAAAGTTTGTTAAAAAATGTATTGTCTAAAATTGCGGCAGTACCATCACTTCCAGCAATAAACAGATTTTCAAATACAATGGATTATAAAAGATATGGTGGAGCATTATTTTTAGGTGTAAAAAAACCAGTAGTTAAAGCACATGGAAGTAGTGATGAAAAATTGTTTGAATATACAATTATTCAAGCAGAAAAATTTGTAGAAAACAAAGCAGTTGATAAGATGATAGAGGCATTTAATAAATAATGATTGCTATACTTTTATTTAATAGAAAATGATAATATATTATAATTTTCTAAAAATATTACTATTGTAACTGAACGTTTAGTATAAAATTAAAATAATTTTCAAATACACTTGACAAATATAATAACATATAATATAAAAGTATTATAAAAAAAGATATACTTACAAAAGGAAAACTTGAGAGGAGGTGAACTCGAAGTTATGAGTTCAGAAGAAATTTTAGAAAAAGTAAAAGCTATAATTGTTGAACAATTAGGTGTAGCAGATACAGCTGTAACAATGGAAGCATCTTTTATAGATGATTTAGGAGCTGATTCTTTAGATATAGTTGAATTAGTAATGGCTATAGAAGAAGAATTTGATATAGAAATCCCAGATAGCGATGCAGAAAAAGTTGTAACAGTTGGAGATGTTGTTGACTATATAAAAGAAAATGTTTAATGTATAAATACTTATACAAAATTTATTATAGTAAATAAAAACATAAATATAAAAATGAGGATAGATAAATGTGGTTATCTATTCTCATTTTTATGATGTAAATACTTTTAAAATTTTATAAAAACAGATTATTTAGAGTAGAAGAATAATCCTTAAAAAAATCAATAAAATAATTATTCCAATTTTTACGTTTTACTTCATAAGAATTGTAAATTGGGTATTCAAAATTAATTGTATCGGAAATATGTAGATTAATAGAACCTAATTTAGAATTTTTGTATATAGGAGCTTCAAAGTATAAAGGACAATTTATATCAACATTTATTAAATCAATATAATCTTTTCTAATAGGAATAACACTATTTGTAATATTTTCAATTTTTAAATCAAAGTTTTTAGAATAAGACTTATTAATTATAATTTTATCTAAATAGTTATTTTTCCATTTTTCAAAATTATTATTAACAATTTTTCCAATATTAACAGGTTTAAAATTATCAAAAATATAATTAATTAATTTTACACTATCTTGTGTTCTAAAATTTTTAGTATCTGCACCTAATACAACACAAATAATATCCATATTATTCCTTTTACAAGCAGTTACTAAGCATCTATTAGCACCATTTGTAAAACCAGTTTTAATTCCATATACTCCATCCAAATTTCCAAGTAACTCATTGGTATTAGATAATTGTTTTGGGTAGCCATTTATTGTAATTGTATATTCTTTTGTGCCAACAATTTGAGCAAATATTTTATTATTAAGAGCATAGTTGGAAAGCAGGGCAAGTTCATAAGCGGTTGTATAATGTTCATCAGAATCTAGACCATGGGGAGTTTCAAAATGAGTGTTATTAAGTCCTAAATCAGATGCTTTTTGGTTCATTTTTTCTGCAAAGCCTTCAATACTTCCGCCAGCATATTCAGCAAGAGCAACAGCAGAATCGTTTCCAGAACGCATCATAAGACCATATAATAAATCTCTAATAGTAATTTTATCACCAGCTTTTAAGCCTAATCTTGATCCACCTGTTCCAGCAGCTTTTTTTGAAATTTCAACTGTTTCATTTAAATTACAATTTTCAATAATAATTGTAGCAGTCATTATTTTTGTTGTGGAAGCCATTTTTCTTTTTTGGTTTTCATTTTTACCATAAAGTACAGCATTAGTATTTCTATCTATAATAACACAGGCTCGAGAATTTGTATTTGGAATTTTAATTTCTTCTGTTGGAGTGGTTGCAGATTCTATTATTTCTTTTTCGGTATTTGGATTATCATCTTCTATATAATCATCACAAATTGAAAAAGATGAGAAACCAAAAACTACAATTAAAAAAATAATAGAAATTTTAAAAATAAAATTATTCATAATATATGTAAAACCTAAAAAAATTAGATTTTTACTCCTTTCGCTTAATAGTAATA
>OHAN01000367.1_pt1 | contig 46761 bp, 46 predicted proteins | sample 1577121 | NCBI WGS metagenome assembly OHAN01 (sample SAMEA3541554, study PRJEB24748) | human gut metagenome | biome: human gut; feature: human-associated habitat; material: faeces | place: China | collected 2012 | reverse complement strand
AAATATATGTATAATAAAATAAAATTATTAATATTATTAGAACAATAAACGACGGAAATTGGTATAGCCCTAGTAAAATTATAAAAAAATAATAAACATTTTACATAAATATTGATTTTGTAACAAAAATGTAATATAATTGTAATGTGAGCGTAAAAAAAAATAAAATGCTCAAAAGGTACTTCCGTAAGTACTTAGAAGGCAAAAAAAATTCATGAAAAAAACCAAAAAAAAGCTATTGACTTCAATAATTTAATGAAATAAAATAAAATTAAAGTTATTTAAATAAAAGGAGAAGATTTAAGATGAGTAAGAAAAAAATAACCTTATCACTAATAAGTATAGTACTAGCTATTTTACTTATGACAATTCCAAATACGGTAAAAGCAAAAACACCACTTACAACACCAATGTATTTTGGAATAAATGAATACAGAAAGGGAACAACGCCAGAAAATTTGGCATATGCTATAGGAAATCCACTAGCAAATGGTTCAACAACAGAATCAATAGTTGGAGCTAAAATATGGCAAATTGTAAAATATGATAATAAAACAAGTAATACATATGTAACTGGAAACTATTACTGTGTAAGAGCGGGAATAGGTTTCAGCGATACAACAACGAAAGCAGAATATACAATATCATATGACTTTAAAACAGAAAAAGCTGAAATAGCATCATCTGGTAATGCTGTATTACAAAATTTAGTTAATAGTAGTTATTATAATAATTTATTAGCATTAACTGATTTAGTATATTTAAAAGGCGTATCAACAGACGAAGAAAAAACAGCATTATTAAATGCTGCTGGGATATATGCTTATGATGCTAATCATGAAGACGGTTATGAAAATCTTATAACAGATAGTGATATAGAAGCAGTTCAACAAGCTGCAATGTGGTATTTTACAAACCATGATGATACAGCTTTTGCAAAAGTATATGATCAATTTGGAGATAACAAAACTTCATGGCTATTCTATAGGACATTAGAAATGGCTCAAAATGGTACATCATATAGAAGTTTAAGTGATTATGATTTACATATGAATAGTTTTGGATCTCAAACAGGTGCAGGTTTAGACAGACAAGAACAAGCGGTTTTATTATATAATTACTTAATTAAAACAGCAAATGCGAATGCATCATCATATGCAAATGGAACAGCAAACTCAAGAACAAAAGTTACATTATATGCAAATCCATCTATACAAAATACACAACCAATAATTTTAATAGAAAGAACACCAGAAACAAAAGATTTTGACTTAGCTTTAAGAAAATATATAACAAAAGTAAATGGAACAGAATTAAGTGGAGCAAGTTCAAGAGTACCAAATATAGATTTATCAACATTAAATTCAGGAACAACAGCCACATATAAACACAAAAAAGATCCTGTTACAGTAACAACAGGAAGTGTAGTAACATATAAATTAACTGTATATAATGAAGGTGAAAAAGCAGGAAGAGCAACAAAAATTGTAGATCAATTACCAACAGGATTAACTTTAAAAACAACAGGAACAGTAACATCAACAAAAGGTAATACTTACACAGTAGCATATGATGAATCAACAAATAAAGCTACATTTACAACAACAGGTGAACAAAACTTAAATGCATATGACGGAAAAACTTTAGATTCAGACACAATAGAAATTGAATGTACAGTTGTAGCAACACCAAATACTACTAAAGCAACAGTTTTAACAAATGTTGCATGGATTTCAGAAGAATATGATGCAGTAAGCAAACTAACAATAACAAATCAAAATGGAAAAGATAGAGATTCAGAACCATCAACAATACCAAATGTAAATAAAAACAATATGGAAAATTATACAGGAAACAACAATAAACAAGATTTAACAGACTCAAATAATTATTATAAAGGACAACAAGATGATGATGACTTTGAAAAATTAATTATAAATAAACAAGATGAAGGTTCATATAATTTAGTATTAGTAAAAGAAGATGCAAATGGTGAACAATTAAATAGTAAAGCAACATTCAAAGTAAATGGAGAAACAAAAGAAGTTGTTGGAAAATTAACAATAGCAAATGCAGTAAAAATAAATTCAAGCAATGTTTCAACAAATGATGTATATACAATTGAAGAAACAGTAGCTCCAGATGAATATTGTAAATTTAATGGAAAAATAATAGTAACAGTTGAAAAAACATTAGAAGGAAATACATATAAAGTAAAAAGTATAACTCGTAAAATTTTAGATGCTAATGGAAATGATGTAACATCAACAAAAGGAGATAGTGCAACAGTAGAAGTAAATGCAGATGGAAATCTATATGTTAAAGTTAAAAACTATCAATTTGACTTAAAATTAGTAAAAAGAATTTATGATGTAAATGGTACAAAAGTACCAGATAGGATAATGGGTGTTGATGTAACAAAATTAGCAAATGGTACAGCAACAACAGCTGGTTACAAATTAGATAAAGAACCAGTATCAGTAAAAAATGGAGACATAGTAAAATATACATTAAGAGTATATAATGAAGGTGATGTTGACGGATATGCTTCAGAAATAACTGAAGACGTACCAGAAGGATTAGAATTTATGTGGTCTGAAAAAGTTGACAGTGACCTAGAAGCAGACACAACATTATCAAAAGAAGAAAAAGAAGCAATTAAGTATAACCAAGGAATTTGGGATATAAAAACTATAAATAAAGAAACAAACAAAATTGAATTAATAACAACAGACTATTTAGCAAAAGGAAAAGGTGCAGAAAAAGCAACAGAAGGTGCTAACTTAATAAAAGCATTTGATAAAACAAAAGGATATGTAAATACAATAAATGATAAAAATCCAGACTATAAAGAAGTATCTGTATATATGAAAGTCACAGCAGCTAATGATGTAACTTCAATAATAAGAAACGAAGCAGCAATAACAGGAGACACAGACAAAGATGGAAATCCTATAGATGATAGAGACTCAGACACAGAAAAATGGATAAAATATGAAGACGACGAAGACTATGACAATATTATTTTACAATCATTTGATTTAGCATTAAGAAAATTCATCATAGCAGTAGGAAAAGATACAGATTTAAAAGATTCTGATTACTTAAAAAATTCAAATGGTTCATATACAAGAGCACCAATAGTTGATACATCAAAATTAAATACAATAGACGAAAATGGAAAATTAATAACAACAGCAATTTATAATCATACAAAAAAACCTGTAGAAGTTGCAAAAAATGACATTGTAGTATATATGTTAAGAGTATATAACGAAGGAAGCATAGATGGTTATGCAAGTGAAATAAAAGACCATTTACCATCATATTTAGAATTTGTTAATGGAGACTTCAATAAAAAATATGGATGGAAAGTATCTGAAGATGGAAGAACAGTTACTACAAATTACTTAGATAATTATATAATTAACAAGACATCAAAAGACGAAGAAGGAAAAATAATATTATCATACAAAGAAGTTCCAATCATGTGTAAAGTAACAGATAAAGCAGAAGGAAAAATTACAAATATTGCAGATATAACAAAATACAAAGATGAAAATAAAAAAGATGTAACAGATAGGGACTCTAAAGAAGATAATGTTATATTACCAGCAGACAAAGACTTACCATCATATAAAGATGACGAAACAGGTGATTATATACCAGGACAAGAAGATGATGATGACTTTGAAAAATTAGTTGTTAAAAAATTCGATTTAGCATTAAGAAAATTTATAACAAATATAAGTGATAAAGATGTAACAACAAGAATACCACAAGTTAAATATGATAAAGAAAATAATAAAATAACTTATGAACATACAAAAGACCCACTAGATGTTGTAACAGGTGATATAGTTACATACACAATAAGAGTATTTAATGAAGGTGAAATAGATGGATATGCTTCAAAAGTATCTGATGATATACCAGATGGACTAGAATATTTACCAGATAATTCATTAAATAAAGAATATAGATGGGTAATGTATGACAAAGACGGAAAAGAAACAACAGATGTAAAAGAAGCAACAAAATTAACAACAGATTATCTATCAAAAGAACAAGGTGAAGCAAGGATGAAGGAGAATTCTGAATTAAAAGAAAATCCAGCATTACTAACAGCTTTTGATGGAAGTAAAGAAATATCTGAAACAAACCCTGATTATGCAGATGTAAAAATAGCATTTAAAGTAACAGAACCAAATGGTTCAAGCAAAATATTAGTAAACTCTGCACAAATATCAGATGATACAGATAAAGATGGTAACCCTGTAGATGATATAGACTCAACACCAGACAAATGGATAGATGGTGAAGATGATCAAGATAAAGAATATGTAAAACTAACAGAATTCGACTTAGCATTAAGAAAATGGGTAACACAAGCTATTGTAATAGAAAATGGAAAAGAAACAGTAACACAAACAGGACATAAAGCAGAAGATGATCCAGAACAAGTTGTTAAAGTAGAATTAAATAGAAAGAAATTAAGCTCATTAACTGTTAAATTTAGATATTCAATTAGAGTAACAAATGAGGGTGACATAGCAGGATATGCAAAACAAATTAAAGATTATATTCCAGAAGGATTAAAATTTGATGCAAAAGATAATCCAGATTGGAAAGATGAAGGAAATAATATTATAACTACAAGAAAATTAGAAAATACATTATTACAACCAGGACAAAGTGCAGAAGTTGAAGTATTACTTACATGGAAAAATGACAAAAATAATTTAGGATTAAAAGTAAATACTGCTGAAATATCAGAAGATTATAATGATAAACATGTGCCTGATAGAGATTCAACACCAAATAATAAAAAAGCAGGTGAAGATGATATAGATGATGCACCAGTGTTATTATCAATATCAACAGGTCGTGCACAATTATATATTACTTTAAGCTTTGCAGTTTTAGTAACAATTGCAGGTGGAATTGTATTAATTAAGAAATTTGTATTATAATAATCTAAAATGAGACATTTTGGACGGACCAATTTGTCTCATTTTTGTTTGATTTTTAGTTTACATTTAAAAATTGGTATGTTATAATTTGAATATAGTGAGGTGTAATAAAAATGAATCAAATACTTTCAACAAGTATGCCAATGGATAATAAGAAAAAGAAAGAAAAAAAGGTAAATACTAATCCAGTTGCTATAAAGTCAATATTAAAATTTTTTGCAATAGCAATGCTTATATTTGGTATTTTTACAATAGGAACAGGAGCATATGCTGTATTTAAAAATCAAAGTGAACAACAAGAACAGAACTTAGAGCCATCAATATCTATAGAAGATAAGGATGAAGAAACAATATTATTAAAAGTTGTACATAAAAAGAATATTGCAAAATTAGAATATAGATGGAATGATGAAGAATCAACAGTAGTAAATGGAAATAATGGAAAATATATAGAAAAACAAATAAAAGTACCTTCAGGAAAAAATACTTTACATGTATTGGTTGTAGATGAGGATGGAAAAGAAATTCCATATGAAAAACAATATGAACGTGAAAGCAAAATAAATTTTGAAGTTTCAGGAAATAAAATAAAAATAACATATGAAGGAGACAAAAAAGTTTCATATATGACATATAGATGGGACGAAGAGGAAGAAAAAACTATACAAATCAATGATACAAAAATTGATCAAGAAATAGATGCAATAAAAGGATTACATACATTAACAGTTATAGTTGTAGATGAAGATAATAATACAGATACAAAAGTACAAAAAATAAATGGTGTTTCAAAACCAAAAATTACAGTAGCAGTAGATGATGCAAAACAACATTTTGTAATAAAGGCATCTGATGATGAAAAAATTACAACAATTGTATTTAGATTAAATCAAGATGATAACCAATATTATACTTTAAACATAGCAGATATGAACTATAATGATATTCAATATGTTTTACCAATGGAATTACAATCAGGAGAAAATACAATTGAAGTAACAATAAAAAATGCTAGTGGAGTTACAGAAGAAAGTGGCATTATAAAATATCAAAAATAGATAATGCCGTGGGGAGGAAAAATGATACAGGAAATTTATATAATAGATGATGATGAATCTTCAATAATGGTATTTAAGAAGTTATTTGAAAAAGATCCAGAATATAAATTTATAAGTGTAAAATCAGAACAAATAGATATAGCTTTAAAAAATATACCATCAATAATTATAGTAAATGAAGATGCAATAGAAGTAGATATAATAGAGTTATGCAAAAAAATAAGAAATGATGATGATAATAGTATAACGCCAATAATTGTAGTATCTTCAAATTCAGAACAAAAACATAGAATTGATATATTAAAGCAATCTGTTGAGTATTACATAAAGAAACCTGTAAACACACAATATTTATATTTTACCATTAAAAATTTAGGTAGATTAATAAATATAAACAGAAGAATAAGTCCGCTTACAGGTTTACCTGGTAATGTTCAAATACATGCTGAATTAAAGAAAAAGATAGCAAATAAAGAGGACTTTTCAGTATTGTATTTAGATTTAGATAATTTTAAAGCATATAATGATGTGTATGGATTCCTTAAAGGTGATGAAATTATTAAATTTACAGCAGATACAATAATGAAGTGTGTACATTCATATATACCAACTAATGCATTTATAGGACATATTGGTGGAGATGATTTTGTAGCAATAGTTCCTACATTGAATTGTGATGAGATTTGCGAAAATATTATAGCTAACTTTGATGCACAGGTAACAAAATTTTTTACAGAAGATGATGTAGAAAAAGGGTATATAGAAGTAGCAAATAGAAAAGGTGTAATTGAACAATTTCCACTTACTTCAATTTCTATAGGGGTTGTTGAAGCTGATAAAGGTAGATTTGCTAATATTCTAGAGATAGGAGAAGTTGGAGCACAAGTTAAGCATATGGCTAAGTCTGTAATGGGTAGTAGCTTTGCAATAGATAGAAGGAAAAAATAAAATATTAAAGTGTAAAGAATCAAGAATATGACTTGATTCTTTTTTGTTCTAAAATATTCTAAGTTGTAATAATGATTAATAAGCAAGGGGGAATATAATATTATGTATGTTATAAAAAGAAAAAGAATTTGTTTAATACTTATAGCATTATTGTTAGGGATATTTGCGTATTCATATGAAAACCAAAAGATAAATATAGATGAGCAAACACAGAGTACAACAGCAACACCGGTTTCAGGGAAAGTTATAGTGGTTGATGCAGGACACGGTGTACCAGATGAGCGGAGCACAGAGTAGTAGAGGAACAACAGAAGCGGAAACAAACTTGAAAATATCACTAAAATTACAAAATTTATTAGAACAAAGTGGTTGTACAGTCATTTTAACACGTTCAGATGAAAATGCAATTTATGATTTGGATAAAACAACATTAAGAGAAAAGAAAATATCAGACATTAGAAATAGAGTTAAAATAGGAAATAATGCATCTGCAGATTTGTTTGTGAGTGTCCATTTAAATAAAATACCTCAACAACAATATTGGGGATGGCAATGTTTTTATAATAGTAAAAATGAAAAAAGTATTAATTTAGCCAAGAAGATACAATCAAATTTAAATGAAGCAATTCAAAAAGAAAATAAAAGGGTAGCAATGAAATTAGATACGGTATATATAATGAAACATGTAGAAATACCTATTTCAATTGTGGAATGTGGCTTCTTATCAAATCCAGAAGAAGAACAACAATTACTTAATGATGAGTATCAAAATAAACTGGCGTGGGGGATTTTTAATGGAATAATAGAGTATTTTAATGAATAATTTATTATGAAAAGAATATATATTATAAGGTGATTATATGTTTTTAGTATTTAGTAAAGAAAAAATAAGTACATATTTAGTATCAATATTAACAGTAACATTGTTGTTTTTAGGTGTAGCAAACTATCAAACAAGAACTGAAAAGACAATTGAAACTTCATCAAATGCAGAAAAATTATTACCAATATACAGGGTAAAAACAGATGAAAAAAAGGTAGCCCTAACCATGAACTGTGCATGGAATGCGGACGATATAGACAAAATATTGGAAGTTTTAAAATCAAATAATGTAAAGATAACATTTTTTATGGTTGGCGATTGGATAGAAAAATACCCAGAAGCAGTAAAAAAGATAAATGATGCAGGCCAAGAAATACGGAAGTCATAGTGATACACATCCACATGTAAATAATTTAAGTTATGAGAAAAACATAGAAGAAATAGAAAAAAGCAATGATAAAATAGAAAAAGTAACAGGTAATAGAACTAAATTATATAGAGCACCTTATGGGGAATATAATAATACTGTTATAAAATCTGCTACAGATAAAGGATATTATACAATTCAATGGAGTTTAGATACATTAGATTATACTGGACTTACAGGTGAAGAAATGTGGAAAAGACTGGATAGTAAATTATCTTCAGGGGATATTATTTTAACACATAATGGTACAAAACATACAGCAGAATCTCTAGATATGATATTGAAAAATATAAAGCAAAAAGGCTATGATGTTGTTCCTGTTTCCGAATTAATTTATAAAGATAATTATAAAATTGATTCTACAGGGATGCAGATTAATAAATAATTTAAATAAAAGGTTGTATAATTTTGGAATTATAACCATATGTAGGTATAAAAATTGTCATTATGTATATAATTTAATATATCATAATTCTGCAAATACAGGAAAAAACTACATTTTTTAAATAAATTTAACTTTTTATGTAGACAAAACCAAAAAAATAGTGTATAATAATAAATGTAGTTAAAAGAGAAGCACAAAGATAAATATACTATATTGATAAAAATAAGGGAGGAAAAAAATTTGGATACAAATTATTTAGAAAACAACTATTTAACATTAGTTGGAAAAGTTACAGGAGAAAAAAAGTTTAGCCATGAAATTTATGGAGAGAGATTTTATGTATTTAATCTAGAAATAGAAAGATTAAGTGGAAATGCTGACATTATACCAATTACAGTATCAGAAAGATTAGTAACAGATGAAATGTTAACACAAGGTAAAAATTTGTTAGTAAAAGGACAATTTAGATCATACAATAGTTATGAAAATGAAAAAAACAGATTAATATTAACAGTGTTTGCAAAAGACGTTGTTGAAGTAGAAGAACCAGAACAACAAGAAGAAAATGAAATGGTTAAAAAAGATATGGTAACAAATGAAGTGGTTTTAATTGGTTACATATGTAAAAAACCAATATATAGACAAACACCATTTGGAAGAGAAATAGCAGATGTATTATTAGCAGTTAATAGAGCATATAATAAATCAGATTATATTCCAACTATTGCATGGGGTAGAAATGCAAGATTCTGCCAAAACTTAGAAGTTGGAACTAAAGTTAAGATAGTAGGTAGAGTTCAATCTAGAATGTATGAAAAGAAACATGAAGATGGAACAGTTGAAAATAGAGTTGCTTATGAAGTTTCTGTTGGAAGTTTAGAAGTTGTAGAAGAAAATGAAGATACTGAAAATAAAAAAACAGAAAATCAAGAAGCTGTATAATAAAAAAATGAGCTGATATTTAGAATATCAGTTTATTTTTTTATATTTAAAATAATGCAAAATTTATTGCGTTCCGATTTGTTCTTTGATATAATCATATAGAAAGAAAAAATAGCAAAAATATTTTGAAATAGTTATTATATAAATGATTGATACTTTAGGAGGAATGAATTAAATATGAAGAAAGATAAAGAAAAACAAATTAAAGAAAAAAATGTAGAAAAGAAGAAAAATAAAAAAGGTAAATTAAAAAAACATATAAATATAAATGTTAATTTTACAATAGTTGCAATAATATTAATTGCAATATTTTGTGTATGTGTTACACCAGTTACTTTCCAAAATGATACATATTATACAATTAAAATAGGTGAATTAATAAAAAATAATGGAATAGATATGATGGACCATTTTTCATGGCATGAGAATTTAAGTTACACATATCCACATTGGTTATATGATTTTTTCACATATTTAATTTACTCAATAGTAGGATTTAAAGGTGTTTATATTATAACATGTGTATTATCTGCAATTTTAGGAATATCAATATTTTTAGTAAACTCAAAATTAACAAAATCTAAATCAATATCATTTATTATAACAATGGGAGTAATATATGCATTAAAACCATATATTGCAGCTAGAGCTCAATTAGTAACATTTATATTATTTATATGGGAACTATTTTTTATAGAAAAGTTTATAGAAAACAGAAAGATAGGATATGGTATAGGATTAATATTAATATCAACGCTAATTGCAAATTTACATGTTGCAACATGGCCATTCTTCTTTGTACTATTTTTACCATATATAGGAGAATATTTAATTGCTATAGTATCAGACATAATTATATATAAAAAATGCAAGATGTTAGTAATAAAACATAAAATGAAAAAAGCTCAAAAGAAAAATGATATAGAAAGACTAAAAGAATTACAAATAAAATTACAAGAACAAGAAGATAAAAATTTAAAAATTAAAGATAAAAGAGAAAATAAAAATAATTCATATAAACTAGTTATAAAAAGAAAAGAAAATGTTAAATTTTTAATTATTATAATGATTATATGTGCATTTACAGGATTACTAACACCTTTAGGTGATACACCATATACATATTTATATAAAACAATGAAAGGGAATACAACACAAAATATTAGTGAACATTTACCTTTAACACTTATTAATAATACAAATGCAATGTGTGTATTAGTAATATTTTTAGCAATTCTTATATTTACAAAAACAAAAATAAGATTATCAGATTTATTTATGTTATCAGGATTGTGTTATTTAATGTTTTCCACAAGAAGACAATTTTCAATATTTGTTTTGATATGTTCTGTTATATTAACTAAATTTATAGTTGATTTAATAAATACATATACGAAAAAGGGAATAAAAGAATTTGAGGAAGCTTTTAGAAATGTATTAGTTGTAATTTCACTTACAGTATTGATTGGATTAATGAGTTATGATGCAGTAAAACCAAAATTGGATGATAAATTTGTTGATTCAAAATCATATCCTGTTGAAGCATGTGATTATATATTAGAAAATATTGATTTAAGTAAAGCAAGATTTTATAATGAGTACAATTATGGAAGTTATATGTTGTTTAGAGGAATACCTGTATTTATAGATTCAAGAGCAGATTTATATGCACCGGAATTTAGTGGAAATAAAGATGAAGATATATTTACCGATTTTATAAATACATCTTCAGTATCTAAATTTTATGAAGATACATTTAAAAAATATAATATAACACATATTATAACAGGAAAGAATTCAAAAACTAATATGTTAATAACAAAAACACATGATAAAAATTACAAAGAAATATATTCAGATGATAATTTTGTTATCTATGAAAGATTAAGTGCAAATGAATAGTTGTTATAAAAATATTTTTAAAGAGTGATGTATAAAAAATATATATAAATTAATGGGAGAAGATAATTTTGATAATAAATGTAAAAGAAGCAGAAATTGGAAATAGAATAGATTCATATTTGGCAGAAAATACTGAATTTTCTAGAGCTCATATTCAAAAAATGATAGAGAACCAAAAAGTCTTGGTAAATGGTAAAAAAACTAAAGTTTCATATAAGATACAAAAAGATGATAAAATCGAAGTAGAAAAAGAAATACCTACAGAAATATCATTAAAAGCTCAAGATATTCCAATAGATATCTTATATGAAGATAAAGACATAATAGTTGTAAATAAACCAAAAGGAATGGTTGTTCATCCTGCAAATGGAAATCCAGATGGAACATTAGTAAATGCAGTAATGGCTATTTGTAAAGACTCATTATCAGGAATAGGGGGAGAAATAAGACCAGGAATAGTACATAGACTAGATAAAGATACATCAGGAGTAATAGTTGTTGCAAAAAATGATAAAGCACATATTAATATGAGTGAACAAATAAAAAATCACGAAGTAGAAAAAACATATATTGCTTTAGTTAAAGGATTTGTAAAAGAAGAAGAAGCAACTATAAATATGCCAATAGGCAGAAGTACTAAAGACAGAAAAAAAATGGCTGTAAATAAAAATGGTAAAAATGCGGTAACACATTTTAAAGTGTTAAAAAGATTTAAAAACTATACATTACTAGAAGTAAAAATAGAGACAGGAAGAACTCATCAAATAAGAGTACATTTATCAGAAATTGGTTATCCTGTTGTTGGAGATACTGTATATTCAAATGGAAAAAATGAATGGGGAATAAAAGGCCAATGTCTTCATGCAAAATCTTTAAAATTTAAACATCCAATTACAGGAAAAGAAATGTTTATTGAAGCACCACTACCAAAGTATTTTGAGAATATTTTGAAAGATGTCCAATAGGGACGGTTCTTTTTGGACACTTTTTGGACACTTTTTGGACCAAATAGTTTAAGGAAGTGATTATAATAAAATGGAAGTAGAGGAAAGCATAAGATTACAAAAATTTTTAGCAAACAGTGGAGTTGCCTCAAGAAGAAAATGTGAAGAATTAATATTAGAAGGAAAAGTTTCGGTTAATGGGCAAATTGTAAAAGAATTAGGAACTAAAGTTAACCCCACTGTTGATAAAGTTGAATATTGTGGAAAACCTGTTTTTAGTTCAAATAAATTTGTGTATATTTTACTTAATAAACCTATTGGATATGTAACTACTGCAAAAGATCAATTTGATAGAGATTCAGTCTTAGATTTAGTAAAAGTAAAGGAAAGAGTGGTTCCGGTTGGAAGGCTTGATATGTATACATCAGGAGCTTTAATATTGACAAATGATGGTGATTTTGTTTACAAGGTCACACATCCAAAACATGAAATTACAAAAACATATACAGTTACTGTGAGAGGAATAATAGAAAATGATGCAGTTGAAAAGTTAAGAAATGGTGTTGAAATAGAAGATTATAAAACAAGACCTGCTAAGGTAAAAATTTTGAAGACTGATGAGGAAAAAAATATATCAAGGCTAGAAATAACAATTCATGAGGGAAAAAATAGACAGGTTAGAAAAATGTGCGAAGCTGTTGGAAGTAAAGTGGTAGCTCTGCATAGAAGTAAAATAGGTGATATTGGAGTAAAAGATTTAAAATTAGGTACATGGAGATATTTAAAAGATTTTGAAGTAAAAGAGATTTTAAACTAATGGAACTAATGAAAATAAAAACGTAAGAAAAAAGAGGAGTAACGAATGAATACATTTAAATTTTTCCCAGAAGGGTGGAAAAGTGAAGATACAGAAGAAACAAAGGATATTTTACAGGGGATTGTAAAAAATTGTGATAAAGATTATAATTTACATGTCGAATTAAAAAATGGTATACATGGAATAATACCAAGACAAGAGATTGAAGCTATAAATGTTGACGAAAAAGGATATCCAAAAGAAAACTTATGTATAGGAAAAGTACATAAATATGTTCAATTTAAATTAAAAGAAAAAGATGGAGATAAATTGATTTTTTCAAGAAAAGATGTCCAACAGGAAGTTTTAAATTCTGTAAAAACTGATTTAAAAGTTGGAGACAATATTAAAGGAATAGTTAAAAATATTACACCATACGGAGCTTTTATAGATATCGGTGGAGGCGTTGTGGGTTTAGCATATATTGAAGATTTATCTGTAGCCAGAATAAAAACACCATATGAAAGACTAAAAATTGGACAAAATGTAAATATTGTGGTAAAATCTATAAATAGGGAGACAGGAAAAATAAGTTTATCATATAAAGACACTTTAGGAACTTGGGAAGAAAATGCAAAAAAATTCTCTGTAGGAATGAATACTAAAGGAATAATAAGAGAAACAGAAAAAAACAAAAATGGAATATTCATTGAACTTACTCCAAACTTAGTTGGCATGGCTGAATATAAAGAAGGATTAAAATATGGAGAAAAAGTTGATTTGTACATAAAAAAGATAGACTATGATAAGAAAAAAGTTAAAGTAGTTTTATTATAATAATTATTATAAAAGAGGAGGAATTTAAAATGGTTGAAGATAATGAAATAAAAGCACAAGTATCACCATTTGCAATTAGAGAAGGAGAAATAAAAACTTTTGATGGCAAAGATGGCTATGTATCTATGAACCAAATTGTACATAAGATAAATATAGGTCATATTACAGATATTCATTTTGCTATATTAGATTTAGTAAATGAATTTGAATTTATAACATCAAGACAAATATATCAAATGTTAGAAATAAAAGGAATAGACCCAAAATCACAAGATAAATTAAATAACAAATTAGATGCTTTAGTAAAATCAAAGATATTAACTAGATATTACTTTACATCAGATGAAGGAAAAGGAATTTATAGAATTTATTGTTTAGAGAAGATGGGAAAATATTTATTAACATCAAAAGAAGTTGAATGTAAATGGCAACCATCTGATAATACAAAACCTGTTCCAATGATAAAGAAAAGATTAGCTGGAAATCAAGTATTAATAGCATATTTAAGAAAGGTTAAAGCTTTTGATAGTTATGTTGTTAAACCAGCAATAACAGCAAAAACTTTAGGAAAAGTATTTAAAGCTACAGGAGGTTCTGTAAAACTTACTAAAAATAATAAGTCAATTCAATTTTTATTTGAGGCAGTTAGAAGAGAATTTGATTGGCAAAAGAAATTAGTAGAAAAAATGAATTTATATAAAGATTTTTATGAAAATTTCCAACCAGGTGATTCTGGATTTGCTGGTTTACCTCAATTAATTTTAGTTTGTGAAGATGAAAAACATATGGCTGAATGTTTTAAAGAAATAGTAACAAATAAAGTTGAGATACCTCAAATCAAATTATTATTTACTACTGATTTAAGACAAAATAAAGATACTCTAGATGATACTTTAGTTGAATTTAAATTGGTTGATGGTAAATATAAAATGGAAGATGTTGAGCTTAAATTATTAGGATAAGTTTGTTATGACAATATTTTAGCGAGCAAAATAAGTGGTGAAGATGCTTATTTTGCTCGTATATTTTTGTATACTTGTTAAATATTTATATTTGTGCTATACTATTTATTAGATGTTTTGTAAAAGTGTTTGAGTTACAATTATAATTATAGTGAAGGAGAAAAAATATGGAAAAACAAAACATAGAAGAAACTTTAGAAGAAGTTCTCATTAAGATGCGGACTAGAAAAGTAGTTAGTAACATTTTTCATGCAAAGGATGTGAAATCAGCTTACCATCAGCAAACATATGCTATGGAAAGTCGTTTACAAAAATTTAAAAGTGAAATGTTACATTTTATAAAAATTAATAAAGCGCCTTTTGAAGTGTTACCGGATTTTATAACTTCAAAAAATATTGTTGATTTATGTTTCTTGTTTATAATGACAGGAATTGATGATGAAGATATTGTTGAAGATTCTCAGGAAATAGCCAAAATGTTGATGAAAGTAGATGGAAAGCTTCAGGGGGTTGCACATAAGATTTATGAAGTTTTTTATAAGGAAGAACATAGAAAAATGTCGGAGTACTCCTATGAGTATTTTCTTAAAATGATTGTTTTGTAGAAATAAAGATTCTTGACTCAAACACATAAGCAAAATAAAGAACCTGTTAGGTAATTCCTAATAGGTTCTTTGCTCTTTTTACATCATCATCATTTGCAACTCTGACACCATCTAATTCATATTTTAGGCCAAGTTTTTCCCATTTATATCTTCCCATATTATGGTATGGAAGAATTTCAACTTTATCAACAGTATTTAGACTGCTAATAAAATCTTTTAATTTTAGTAAATCCTGCTCATCATCAGTATATCCAGGAACAAGAACCTGGCGAATCCACATATGAATGTTATTATCACTTAAATATCTTGCAAAAGCAAGTTCTCTTTCATTATTAAAACCAACCAAATTCTTACATTTTTCAGAATCAATATGTTTTATATCTAGTAAAACTAAATCTGTAAGAAAAAGCAGTTTTTTTATATCATCAGTTAAAGCAACCATACCAGATGTGTCAATACAAGTGTGAATATTTTCCTTTTTTAATTTTTCAAAAAGCTCAATTAAAAATTTAACTTGTAATAAAGGCTCTCCGCCAGTAACAGTTACGCCACCATTTGGATAAATATAATTTTTATACTTCATTATTTTTTCAAAAATATCATCTAAAGATTTATATTCTCCACCATTCATGTTCCAAGTATCACGATTATGGCAGTATTTACATTGTAAATGACATCCTTGTAAAAACAACACAAAGCGTATTCCAGGACCATCTACAGTTCCAAATGATTCTATTGAGTGTACTTTTGCATAATATTTTAAATCAATATCTTTTTTTTCCATAAGTTTACTCCTAAAAATTTCGGAAATAGAGGACGTTTTTAATTCCGAAAAAGTTTTAGGGATTAGAGATTTGTTCTCCAATCCCGTTCTTTTAAATTTTTTCATGAATTGTTCTGTTTACAACGTCTAATTGTTGTTCTCTAGTCAATTTAGTAAAGTTAACAGCATATCCAGAAACACGAATTGTAAGTTGAGGATATTTTTCAGGATGATCCATAGCATCTAATAATAAACTTCTATCAAAAACATTTACATTGATGTGATGACCTGTTTGTTTAAAGTATCCATCTAGCATATTTACCATATTTGTAACTCTCTCATCTTCAGTTTTTCCAAGAGTTCCGGGTGTTATTGAAAATGTAAAAGAAATGCCGTCTTCAGCTTCTTCGAATGGAAGTTTTGCAATTGAGTTCATAACAGCTAAAGCTCCGTTTGTATCTCTACCATGTAATGGGTTTGCACCTGGTCCGAATGGTGCTCCAGCTCTTCTGCCATCTGGTGTGTTTCCTGTGTTTTTACCATAAACAACATTAGATGTTATTGTTAATATTGATAATGTTTGTTTTGAATTTCTGTAAGTTTGATGTTTTTGTAATTTTGTTAAAAATCTTTTTACAATATATACAGCAATGTCGTCAACTCTATCATCATCATTACCAAATTTAGGAAAGTCGCCATCAATTTCATAATCAACAGCTAAACCAGTTTCATCTCTAATTACTTTTACTTTTGCATATTTTATAGCAGATAATGAATCGGCAACTACTGATAAACCAGCTATTCCACATGCCATAGTTCTTATAATTTCTTTATCATGTAAAGCCATTTCAATTGCTTCATATGAATATTTGTCATGCATATAGTGAATTGCGTTTAATGCTTTTATATAGATTTTTGCTACATAATCCATCATTTGGTCGAATTTTTCCATTACTTCATCATAATCTAAATATTCAGAAGTGATTGGTGCATATTTTGGTGTAACTTGTTTTCCAGAGATTTCATCTCTACCACCATTTATAGCATATAATAATGTTTTTGCTAAGTTTGCTCTTGCACCGAAGAATTGCATTTGTTTTCCTATTTTCATAGGTGAAACACAGCATGCTATTCCATAATCATCACCTAAAGTAATTCTCATTAAATCATCGTTTTCGTATTGAATTGATGATGTTTTTATTGATAAATCTGTTGTGTATCTTTTGAATCCTTCTGGTAATCTTGTTGACCATAGAACAGTTAAGTTTGGTTCTGGGGCAGGTCCTAAGTTTTCTAATGTGTGTAAAATTCTGAATGAGTTTTTAGTAACTAATGTTCTACCATCAATTCCCATACCACCAATACTTTCAGTTACCCAAACAGGGTCTCCACTGAATAATTCGTTGTATTCTGGTGTTCTTAAAAATCTAACTAATCTTAACTTCATAATAAAATGGTCCATTATTTCTTGAACTTGTTCTTCTGTTAATGTTCCATCTGCTAAATCTCTTTCAAAATAGATGTCTAGGAATGTAGATGTTCTACCAATGCTCATTGCAGCACCGTTTTGGTCTTTAATTGCTCCTAAATATCCAAAGTATAACCATTGAACAGCTTCTTTTGCATTTGATGCAGGTTTTGATATGTCATATCCATATTTTGCAGCCATTACTTTTAAGGCTTGTAAAGCATCAATTTGTTCTTTGATTTCTTCTCTTTCACGAATGATACTTTCTGTGAATTCATTTGTGTCTAGAATTTCTAATTCAGATTTCTTTTCTTCAATTAATACATCAACACCATAAAGTGCAACTCTTCTGTAATCTCCAATAATTCTTCCACGTCCATATCCGTCAGGAAGACCTGTAATTAAATGGCTACTTCTTGCAGCTCTTATATCAGGTGTGTATACACTGAAAACTCCATCATTGTGAGTTTTTCTTATTGTATGGAAGATTTTATCAACTTCTGGATCTACTTCTCTTCCATAGGCTTCACATGATTTTTCTACTATACGAATTCCTCCAAATGGCATAATTGCTCTTTTTAAAGGTGCATCTGTTTGAAGACCTACAATTTCTTCTAAATCTTTGTCAATGTATCCTGCGTCATGTGCAGCTACGGTTGATACTGTTTTTGTGTCTATGTCTAATACTCCACCATTTGACTCTTTTTCTTTTTTGTATAATTCTAATACTTCGTCCCATAGTTTTTTTGTTTTTTCTGTTGTTCCTGTTAAAAAGCTTGAGTCTCCTTCATATGGTGTGTAGTTATTTTGTATGAAGTCTCTTACGTTTATTTCTTTTTGCCAGTCTCCTGGTTGGAATTTGTTCCATTGTTCAAATTTCATTTTTGTACCTCCTTATTTTTCTTCTTTTAGTGTGTGCGTTTTTTCAATTATTATGATAACATATGTGAGTTTTATTATCAATTGTTTATAAAATTTTTTTGGTGAATTTTTTGTGAATTTTGTGAGGGGAAAGTTAAATATATGATTTTTTTAGGAATATTAATATAAAATAAGAGACTCTTTACTTTTTGAGTAGAGAGTCTAAAATTTTTTATAAAGGATATTTAGTTCAAATAAATATTTTTGTTTATAAAAATTTTTAACAAAATGGTAGGATTAGTTGTTTATATATAAAATTGGACGAAAACCTACATATGGATTATTGTGTGACTTAGAACCACTATCGCGAATGCTTGTAATATAGTAATCATTACTTCCATAATCACCACCTCTACGTGTACAAGGGGCATTTTCATTACTTGAAGTTTCTGTGGTCCATTCTCCAATGTTACTTGATATATCATAGATATTACATACAATGTCGTTTTCATTTATATTGTTAGTTCCTTTTGGTGCGAATATATTATTTATTGAGACTTTTGTTGAATATTTTTTATTTGCACTACAATTTTGCAAGAATAATGTAGTAGTATCCCATGCATAGCTATTTATTAGGTCACTAGTAAAAGTTGAAGTATTATACATATTTTGTGCTAAATTTGCTGCTTGTGGTTGAGTTATAAAATAATATACATATTCTGTTCCTATTTCTGTTATAGGTGTTAAAGCATCTTCACTAGAGGCTCTCGCTTTTGATGTTCTTGCTTCATATCTTCCAATATAGAATCCACCATTAGTTGATACACTAGATTTGAAATTTGAAATACTTTTAGCAACTACATTTCCTTTATTAGAAGAATCTAATTCTTGATAATAATTATCTATAATTGAATTATTTTGAACAGTGGGATTTCCATCATTATCAAATGTGTATCTATTTAAAGATATTGTTGATTTTGTTCCATCTTCTTTGATTATTTCACCTATAGGAATCCAAACAAATTGACTTCCCGCTGTTATTCCTGATGTAGAATCTTCTATTACTATTCCTTTGTCTACAGTGGTTGCATTATTTGTTGTATTGTCTGATATAATTTTAAATCCCGCAGGTATAACTATTTTGTTTCCGTTTTTATCTTTTAATAATGTATTTTCTGTTGAATTTAATACTTTATTTGCTACTTTTTTTATAGGATCTTTTTCTTCCTCAATGTTTCCTGAAACATATTTGTTTAATTCTTCCTCATATTCATTTAGTATTTTTGCTTGGTTTATTTCAGCTGCTTTTGTTTTCTCTTTAGCTTCTAGTGCTTTTTTAAATAATCCAGTATTTGTTAGTGATTGTATTGATATTGTTGCCAAGATAAGTAATATAATTATTGTTACTACTAAAGCCACTAAGGTTATACCATTAATGCTATTTTTAAATTTTTTCATTTTAATCTTTCCTTTCTTTTTTCTTTTGATTATTTACAAAAATATATTAGCATAACTAATTTTAAAATGCAAGTAAAAGTGGGTGCATATTTTAATATTTTTTTAGTATAAAATACTTGCAGGGAGGATATGTAGTTATGAATAAATTAAAAATTCCAGAAAATCATAGTGGAGTAAGTAAAACTTTAAGATTACCTGAAAATATAGTAGAAGATATACAAAATCTTGCTAATATAAAAAATTTATCTTTTAATAAAATAGTAATATCATTATTAGAATTTAGTTTAAACAATTTAGACGAAAAGGATAGAAAAAAGATAGATCAACTGCAAAAATAGATGTTGATAGGCGTATGTGTCTATCTTTTTATTCTATTGTTATTATTGTATCGTTGTCTAAATAAAATTCTAATTTTTCTTGTGTGTGAATAATGTTATATATTTGATTCAGATTTATTGTTATGAAATTTTTACTATTTTTATCATAAATTTTTAATATTTCATATTCTAATGTATAACTAAAATTATTGATCTCAAAATAAGATTCTATAAATCCTAATTGTTTAATTATTGTTTTCGTGTTTTTAATATTATTTAATAAATTTTCTATATTTTTGGAAAAAATATTCATAATTAATTACCTCATTTATTTGTATTTTTTTCATATTATTATAAAATTATACTAATATTTATATTAATTTTACTTTGGTAAATTGATTAAATATTATTCCTTGTCAAAATATCAAAAATAAATATTTACTGGGTAGTGTTGATAGAAACAAAAATATTTGGTATAATTGATTAGGAAACAATGTTTATAATAAAAAGAAAGAACCATCAAAATTTACAAAATTGAAGCTGGAGTGGAAGAAGGAATAATAAAAATAGCTAAAACAATGTTAGAAAAAAATATACCAATAGAAACAATTATGGAAATTACTGAACTAACAAGAGAAGAAATAGAAAAACTAAAATAAATTTAAAAACGCAATATCATTATTTGATATTGCGTTTTTTAAACCCATCTTCAAGTTGAAGCTTAACTAAATCATTAGCAAGACGACTAAGAACTTTCTTGTTGTAATCATTCAATTGATAATAATCTTCTAAAAATTTATTATCAATTGAATCAGTAAAATCAGGTGAAGTTGAATCAATTAGATCGTTAAATAAAAAATCAGAAGATATATTTAAGGCATTACACAAATTAACAATAGTGCTAGCACTACCAAAAGCAATACCACGTTCTAATTGACTAATATATCTAGGGGATAATGAAGTTTTTTCTGCTAAAGCTTCTTGTGTATAATTTGTTTTAGTTCTTGCTAACTTAATTTTTTTTCCAATATTTTTTCTTAAATTTTTTTCATTTTCTGTCATAAAAAATTTCATTCCTTTCTTACTTTATCAAAGTTGTTCAAAGAAATAAAATATTTTTTATTTCTTTAAAAGTATAATTCCAAATATGTATTAAACGAGCCAATTTGAGTATATCAATTAAAGTTTGAAAACAACATGAATTAATAGTATGAAAATAGTCATTTGATAATAGTAATAGTAGCAGAAAATAAACTTAATAATGTTAAAATTCATTGATTATATATAGAACTTTTTATTTTATTTAATTTTTAGTTTGTGGATAATAAAAAAATAACAAAATTTTTTAAAAATTTTTGCAAAAACTATTGCAAAATAAAAAAAGTTATATTACAATTTACATGAAGTGGAGAAAAGTGGTACAAAGTGGTAGAAAAAGTGGAAAGAGGTGAAGACCATTGCTAATGGGTGAATATGAGCATACTCTAGATGCCAAAGGCAGACTAATAATGCCAGCCAAATTAAGACAAGACATTGGAGAAAAGTTCGTTATAACAAAGGGATTAGACGGATGTTTATTTGCTTTTTCACAAGAAGAATGGTTAAACTTTGAAACAAAATTAAAATCACTTCCACTATCAGACAGAAATGCAAGAAACTTTGTTAGATTTTTCTTATCAGGAGCAACTGAATGTGAAATTGACAAACAAGGAAGATTTTTAATACCAAACAATTTGCGTTTGGCAGCAGAACTAGATAAAGAAGCAGTAATAATAGGAGTAGGTACTAGGTTAGAAATATGGAATAAAGCAAATTGGGAAAAATGTGATGATAATATATCTGTTGATGAAATTGCTGAAAATATGACTATGCTTGGTATATAACTTGCAAAAGTTTATATAAAAATACAGAAGAAAAATTTACAGAAGAAAAACAAACAAAAGAAAAAAATTAAATACAAAAGAAAATTAAACAAAAGAAAAAATTACTAAAGAAAAATAAGAATAATTCAAAAGACAAAATTGCAAAAGATTAAAGCACAAAATAAAAAGTACAAAAGATAAAAGTACTGAAGAAAAAGTGCAGAAGAAAACATTACAAAAGACAAGGTTTACAAATGAAAAAATACAAAAATTTGTATAAAAATTGATACAAAAGATAAAAAAATTACAGAAGAATATAAAAAAACATAAGTAAAAAATCCAAAGAAAAGATTACTAAGGATTTTATAAAAATACCAAAAGAAAAAACATATAATGAAAAAACAGCTGGTACTTTTACCAGTTGTTTTGCGTTTATATATTAAATCTAAAATAAAAAATGGATTTATAATCAAAACTTAAGAGGTGACAAATTGGAATTTAAGCATAAACCTGTAATGTTAGAAGAGTGCATAGAAGGATTAAATATAAAACCAGATGGAATATATGTAGACGGAACACTTGGTGGAGCAGGACATAGTAAAGAAATATTAAAAAGATTATCCAAAAATGGTCTGTTAATAGGAATAGACAGAGATGAAGATGCATTAAAAGCAGCAAAGGAAAATTTAAAAGAATTTGAAAATGTAAAATTTGTAAAAGATAATCATGATAATATAAAACAAATTTTAGAAGACATCGGAATAGACAAAGTTGATGGAATCTTACTAGATTTAGGAGTTTCTTCTTATCAGTTAGATGAAAGAAATAGAGGATTTAGTTATTTAGGTGAAAATGAACTTGATATGAGGATGGATAAATCTCAGGAATTATCTGCAAAAAATGTTGTAAATGAGTATCCAGAAGAAGAATTAGCAAATGTTATATATGAATATGGTGAAGAAAAATTTTCAAGACAGATTGCCAGAAACATATGTGAATATAGAAAAAATCAAGAAATACATACTACTAAGCAATTGGTAGAAATAATAGAAAAATCAATTCCAAAATCAAAACAAAATGACGGACATCCTGCAAAAAGGACATTCCAAGCAATTAGAATTGAAGTCAATGATGAAATAAAACCATTATATAATACAGTAAAAGATTGCATAGATTGTTTAAAAGAACAAGGAAGGTTATGTATAATTACATTTCATTCTTTAGAAGATAGAGCAGTTAAAAATGCAATGCTAGAAGCAAAAGGAAGATGTACTTGTCCTCCAGATTTGCCATATTGTGTATGTGGAGCTAAATCACTTGGAAAGATAATTACAAGAAAGCCTATTGTAGCAACTAAATTAGAACAAGAAGAAAATAGTAGAAGTAAAAGTGCAAAACTTAGAATTTTTGAAAGAAGTGAGTAGGCCAGAAAAGTTATATCTGGCTATAAAGAAAGAGAGGTGAAAAATAACTTATGGCACAGGCTAGGTATCAATATGAAACAAGTCCGAGAAAACTTGAACCAGATTATACTAGAAAATCAAAACAAAGACCAAAACGTAAACCGTTAAAGGCTGTCGAAAATATGCCAAGACAACAAATAAAAGTATCCAAAGAACAGCGAAAAAGACAACTAAGAACTACAGTTACGGTTGTTGGACTATTTTTGCTATTATTAACCATAAGTTGCAGAAACTCTCAAATAGATAAACAATTTGATAAAATTCAAGATCAGAAAAAACAATTAGCAGCACTTCAAAAAGAAAATGAACAATTAAATGTTAGCATACAAAACAGTGTAAATATCAGTACAATTGAAAAAGTTGCAAAAGAGGAATTAGGAATGCAAAAATTAAGCAGTAAACAAACTGTATATATTACACTTCCTAAAAAAGATTATGTAGAAACAGCAGCAGAAAAGGTTGTTATAAATGAACAACAAACTTGGTGGCAAAAGGTAACAACTAAAATAAATGATTTAATAAGAATAAAATAAAACACTTCTAATAAATATTATTAGAGGTGTTTTTATGATAAAAATAAATATATCAACTAAAAAAAGAATGAGAACAACATTATTCATAGTATTTTTAGTAATTACAATATTAATAGGAAGATTAGGATATATTCAACTAATAGATGGAAAAAAACTTTCAGAACTAGCATATGAACAGCAAACTTTGGATAGAGCAATAAACCCTAAAAGAGGTACTATTTACGATTCAACAGGGCAAGTATTGGCACAGAGTAGTACGGTTGAAACAGTTACAGTTAATCCAGGAAATATAGATGAAAATATTAAAGAAAAAGTTGCTAAAAAACTTTCAGAAATTTTTGGATTAGATTATGAAAAAATTCTGAAAAAAGTATCTAAAAGGAGCTCAATAGAAACTATTGCTAAAAAGGTCGATAAAGAAAAAACAGATGAGCTTAGAAAGTGGATGGAAGAGGAAAATATTACAACAGGAATAAATATTGATGAAGACACAAAAAGATACTACCCAAATAACAATTTAGCGTCACAAATTATAGGATTTTGTGGAAGTGATAATCAAGGATTAGATGGAATTGAGGCAAAATATGATACAGTGCTTTCTGGAACAAAAGGAGCAATAAAAAGACACACAGACGCAAAAGGAGCTGAAATTGGTGAAGAGGGAGAAAAATATGTTGCTGCTAAAAATGGAAAAGATGTAATTCTTACAATAGATATGAATGTACAATCAATTGTAGAAAAATATTTAAAAGAAGCATGTATTGACAATAAGTGTACAGATGGTGGAAATATTGTCGCTATGAATCCTAAAAATGGAGATATTTTAGCAATGGCAACATATCCAGATTATAATTTAAATGAACCATATTCTGCATATACTGAAGAGTTAAAAGGCATATGGGATACAACAGATCAAGCAGAAAAAACAAAAAGTTTGCAAGCTGTTTGGAGAAACAGAGCTATTACAGATACATATGAACCTGGTTCTACTTTTAAAACAATTACTGCATCAGCATCTTTAGAGGAAGGATTAGTTACTGATATAGATAGGCAGGGACAATTTTGTTGTACAGGAGGAATAGAAGTTGCGGGTGTTAGGATTAAATGTTGGAGATATTATAGACCACATGGAGCTGAAAGCTTAAGGCAAGCATTAATGAACTCATGTAACCCTATTTTTATAGGTCTGGGACAGAAAATGGGTGTTCATACATATTATAGTTATTTGCAAAAATTTGGACTTTTAGAAAAAACAGGGATTGATTTACCAGGTGAAGCAGGAAGTATATTCTTGGCAGAAAATAAAGCAGGGCCAGTAGAACTTGCTACTATAAGTTTTGGGCAAAGATTTGAAATTACTCCAATTCAGCTAGTTACTGCAGTTTCTTCAATAGCTAATGGTGGAAATTTGGTTCAACCTAGAGTTGTAAAGGCTATTGTTGACAGTGAAACAGGAGAAAAAACAGAAATTGAGACAAAAATTAAATCTCAAACAATATCAAAAGAAACATCAGAAAAAGTTTTAAGTATGATGGAATCTGTTGTTGCAGAGGGAACTGGTAAAAATGCAAAAGTTGCTGGATATAGAATTGGCGGAAAAACTGGTACATCTGAAGATGGTGTTAATACAAATAAATATGTAACTTCTTTTTTAGGAGTTGCTCCGATTGAAGATCCTCAAGTTGTTTTACTTGTAACTCTGTATAATCCTACAGGTGAAGGAGGACACCAAGGAGGAGGTGTTGCGGCACCTGTTGGAGGGCAAGTATTTAGCGAAATTTTACCATATTTAGAAGTGTCACAAGGAAATCAAGATGAAGTTGAACAGTTTGAACAAGTGCAGGTCCCTAATGTTGAAGGAATGAGTATTAAAGAGGCGGAAAAAATAGTAAAAGAAGTTGGACTAGAGATTAGTATACAAAATGATACTGAAGAGATTGATAAGGAAAATACTATTGTTACTTCACAGTCTCCAAGGGAAGGCGTTAGTGTTAATAAAGGAAGTAAGATTTTTGTGCAATATTAAACAAATTTGAGAATAATATAGTTTATTAAAAAATAAATTTTTTTATATAAAGAAAGTTTTAATATTAAGGCGTAATTTATTATAAATAAAATGTAAAAATAGTAATAGCATAATTATGCTATTACTATTTTTGAAAAATTGAAAATTAGGATTTAGAGGTTAATCGAAATTTACCTCTGGTACTTCTTTTGAACTTTCATCAGCTTCAAAATATGGCATAGGATAGTAACCACTTGAACCTGCAATTATACTAGTAGGAAAACTTTGAATTTTGGTATTATAAGTTTTTACCTTTTCGTTATAATGTTGTCTTGCTACTGCAATTCTGTTTTCTGTTCCGGCCAGTTCATCTTGTAATGCAATAAATTGTTCATCGGCTTTGAGATCAGGATAATTTTCAGAAATTGCAAGTAATCTGCCAAGTGCAGTATCTAAGTCATCACTTGCTTTACTAATGCTATCCATATTTCCACTTTTAATGCTTCCAGCTAAATTTGATCTAGCATCTGCAATTTCAGTGAATACCTTTTCTTCATGATTTGAATAACCCTTGACGGTTGCTACTAAATTTGGAATGAGATCACTCCGTCTTTGGAGTGTTGTTTCAATTTGGGACTGTTGCATTTCTACATCCTCTTTTAGAGAAACTAAACTATTTTTTGTTCCAATGAACCATAATAAAAAAACTACTACTATTACTACTACTCCAATTAATTTTTTACGATTTTTTTCCATTGTAAATGCCTCCTAAAGTTTGATTTTGTTGTTAATTATTTTGCAATTTACATATTAAATTTTTAACGTGAAGCACCACCACCTCCAGAACAACCACCACCAAAGCTACCACCACTGGAACTTGAGTCAGAAGATAAAATTATACTAGATACAAGTCCATCTCCAAATCCATCTCCAAAGATATGACCAGTAATCCATTCTATAATAACAAGTATAAATATAATAATAATTATTATTATTATTATTTGACCAAATGTTAATTCATCAGATTCTTCAATTTGAATTGATTCGGTATTTAATCCAGTTATTGAAATATTATACTCTTCACAGAGAACTTTCAAAACTGCACTAACAGTAAGCTTTGTTGCTTTGGTATATTCGTCATTTTCACGGTAAGGAACAAAGTAGTCATCAAGAATTCGACCACATTTGGAATCATTTAGACATCCTTCTAGTCCTCTTCCAATTTCGAGTCTAACTTTTTTGTCAGACCGAGAAATTAGGAGTAGAACTCCATTGTCCTTTCCTTTTTTTCCAATGCCCAAAGTATTAAATAAATTATTAGCATAATCTTCAATACTTTTATCAAGTAGGCTTTCTACTGATATAACGGCAAATTCTGTTTCGGTTTTTTGCTCCAGTTCAACCAACATTTTATTAAGTTCTTTTTCTGTACTATCATCTATGATATTGTCTTCATCATAGATGTATACATTTTTTTCAACTGTTGGAATTGGAATTTTTTTTGTTGCAGTACTACATCCAGTTATCATACTTAGAATGGTAACTAAGATTAGAAGTAACATTGTGCAAGAAACTATCCGACTTTTTTTCATGCTTTTCATCCTTTCTTTTTTCAGATTACAATCTGATTATTTTAATATATGTGAAATAAACAAAACGTTTATAAATATAATATATCATAATTCACATAAAAATGCAAACTATGAAAAGGATATTTGAAAAGATGAATTTAAAGTGTAATAAGTAATAAAAAAAAATTGATATAATAAAATTAAATATATGAATTTTGTAATAAAAAACTAAAAAAAACTCTATACAAAAAGCAAAATTAGTTATATAATGTAACAAAAATTATGAGCAAAAATTTGGTCATAAAACATATTAAAATGAAGGGATGATTCTAAATGGAATTAAAAAAAATATTAGTAGGATTAGAAGGGATTAAAGCAAAAGGAAATGTAGACCTAGAAATTAAAGGAATTGAAAAAAATTCAAAAGAAGTAAAAGAAGGATGTATGTTTGTTGCAATAAAAGGATTTTCAACAGATGGACACAAATATGTGGAAAGTGCAATTGAAAATGGAGCAATAGTAGTAATGGTAGAAGAAGGATGCGATTTAAAAGCATTAAACATACCAGAAAATGTAACAATTTTAATGGTACCAGACACAAGAAAAGCATTAGCAATATGTTCATCAAACTTTTATGGTAATCCATCAGCACAATTAAAATTAATTGGTGTTACTGGAACAAAAGGAAAAACAACAACAACATTTATGATAAAAGAAATATTAGAAAAATCAGGAAAAAAAGTTGGACTAATAGGAACAATTGCAACATATATAAATGGTAAGAGAATAAAAGATAGTGATAGAACAACACCAGAAAGTTTGGAATTACAACAAACTTTTAGACAAATGGTAGATGAGGGTGTAGAAGTTTGTGTAATGGAAGTTTCTTCACAAAGTTTAAAATTACACAGAGTAGATGGATGCCAATTTGACATAGTTTTATTTACAAACTTTTCAGAAGATCACATAAGTGAAAAAGAACATCCAACTATGGAAGACTACTTTAACTCAAAATTAAAATTATTTGAAATGTGTAAAACAGGAATAGTTAATGCAGATGATTTACATGCTGCAAAAATTCCAAGACTATTTCCAGATAGCAATATTGTAACATATGGTATTGACAATTTTGCAAATGTTTTAGCAAAAGATATAACTATAACAAACTCATATGTTGACTTTAAAGTAAAAATAACAGATAGAAATGAAAGAGTAAAAACAGGAATACCAGGTAGATTCAGTGTTTATAATTCATTAGCAGCAATTTGTGTAGCACAAAAATTTGGAATTTCTCCAGAAGTAGTAAAAGAAGCATTAACTGAAGTAAGAGTGCCAGGAAGATCAGAATTAGTTGATAATAAACTAGATTTAACAATAATGATAGATTATGCTCATTCACCAGAAAGCTTACAAAACATTTTACAAGCAACCAAAAGCTATACAAGAGGAAGAGTAATTTCTGTATTTGGTTGCGGTGGTGACAGAGACTCTGGAAAAAGACCAATAATGGGTGAAATATCTGGGAAAATAGCTGATTATACAATAATTACATCAGATAATCCAAGAACAGAAGACCCACAAAAAATTGTTGATCAAATTGAAGAGGGAATCAAAAAAACAAAGGGTAAATATGAAGTTGTTGTTGATAGAGTTGAAGCTATTGAGCGTGCTATCAAAATGGCAAATAAAAGAGATATCATTATTTTAGCTGGTAAGGGACATGAACCATATCAAGAAATAAATGGTGTTAAACATCCTTTTGATGAGAGAATTATAGTTAGAGATATTGTAGAAAAAATAGTTAATAAATAATGGCAATTTATAAATTTTATTCTTGATAATATATTGTTTTTTTATACCTTGGTGTCGCAATCTCCATATTCAAAAAAGCTGTTATGTAGATTGCTCCAATTCGCACTCGCTTATGCTCGTTTGGTCGCTTACGCGGTATTTCAAAAACAATATATTATCAAATAAAATTATTAAAAAATAAATATAACAAAAGACATAAAAAAGAAAGGTTTGATTAGATTGGATTTGGAAATAAAAGTATTGCTGGCAACATTTGTTATTGCAGTCATTTGTGGATTAATAACAATACCAATATTAAAAAAATTAAAAGTAGGTCAAATAGAAAGAGATGATGGACCTGCATCACATTTAAAAAAACAGGGAACTCCTACAATGGGAGGAATAATAATGATAATTGCAATAATTATTGCAGTTACAGGTACATACATATTTTTGCATTTATCAGGTAATGAAGAAATAGCAAAAAAATTGTTACCAATGTTATTGATAACTATTGGTTATGGATTGATAGGTTTCATAGACGATTTTAAAAAATTAGTTTTGAAAAATACAGAAGGATTAAAACCTAGTTATAAAATGTTAGGACTTTTAATTATAGCTGTTGTATATGTTTTGTTTTTAATATATGGATTTAAAATAGGGACAGAAACATATATACCAATTTGGAAAATGTATGTAAATATTCCAGAATTTTTATATATTCCATTTGCAGTTATTGTTATACTTGCCACAACAAATGCTATAAATCTTACAGATGGAATAGATGGATTATCTTCAAGTGTTTCTGCAATAATTATAACATGTTTAACTGTTATAGGGATTAGCAGTCAAGTTTATGAAGTATCAATATTTGGAAGTATTGTAATTGGTGCGACATTAGGATTTTTAATGTTTAATTTACATCCTGCAAAAGTATTTATGGGAGATACAGGGTCATTAATGCTTGGAGGAGTAATTTCAGGATTAGCTTTATATTTAAAAATGCCATTATTATTACTTTTGATAGCAATAATTCCAGTTTTGGAAACATTATCTGTTATAATACAAGTTGCATACTTTAAAAAGACAGGAAATAGAGTATTTAAAATGACTCCAATACATCATCATTTTGAGTTATCTGGATGGAAAGAAAATAAAGTAGTTGTAGTATTTTCATTAGTAACATTGATTGCATGTTTTGTAGGGTTAAAAATAGTGTAGTAGGGGGATTATAAATGGCCAAAAAGAAAAAAGAAAAAACTTTTTCAAGTTTCTTAAATAATCCAATTGATTTTACTTTGGTAATAACAATATTATTATTACTTGGAATAGGATTAGTTATGGTATTATCAGCAAGTTCACCATCAGCACTTTCAGAAAGTGGTAACAGTTATGCCTATTTTTCAAAACAGTTGTTATTTGCAATTTTAGGAATAATAGCAATGGTATTTATTTCTAAAATTGATTATAGGTTTTACCAAAAATTTTATAAACATGCATGGTGGATTTCAATTTTATTATTAATTGCAGTAAAGGTTATGGGAACAGAAGTAAATGGTGCAAAAAGATGGATAAAAATAACAGAAACATTTTCATTTCAACCATCAGAATTAGTTAAATTTTTAATGATAATTTTCTATGCAGGCATGTTGTTAAAAGATAGAGACGAATTACCCTTATATTGGAAAGGTTTAGTAAAGCACATGTTATATCTTGTACCAATTATAGGATTGTTATTATTAGAGCCACACTTAAGTGCATCTATGGTTATAATAGGAATTGTTTGTATAATGATGATTGTTGCAGGATGCAAGTTTAAACATTTTGCATTAACAGGTTTAGGTGTTGGAGCTCCAGGGCTTGCATTACTTATTGCAATAGAACCATACAGACTAAAAAGATTTGTAACATTTATGAATCCATGGCAAGACATTAGAGGTGATGGATGGCAAGTTGTTCAAAGCTTGTACGCAATAGGTTCAGGTGGTTTATTTGGAGTAGGTTTAGGAGATAGTAAACAAAAATATTTGTATATACCAGAACCACACAATGACTTTATTTTCTCAATATTAGCAGAAGAACTTGGATTTGTTGGATGTGCAGTTGTATTAATACTATTTGCAGTATTTATATGGAGAGGGGTATTAATTGCAATGAAAGCCCCAGACATGTTTGGAAGTTTAATTGCTATTGGAATTACATCTTTAGTAGCTATACAAGTTATAATAAATGTTGCAGTTGTTACATCATCAATGCCTGCAACAGGTATGCCATTACCATTCTTTAGTTACCGGTGGTACAGCATTATTTATATTGTTGTGTGAGATGGGAGTACTGCTTAATATTTCTCGTGCTGGTGCAAAAGGGAATTAGGGACGTTCCTTAAAATCCCTTTTTAAAGGGAAAAGGGGACATCCCTTTTAATATTAAAATATAGATAAAGGGCATATAGGAGTGTCCCTAAATCCCTAAAAAAGGGATTTTAAGGAACGTCCCTAATTCCCTTTTCTTAAGGAGAGTGTTATGAGAGTCATTATTGCTGCAGCAGGTACAGGGGGACATATAAACCCTGGTCTTGCAATTGCAAATAAAATAAAAGAAGAAGAAAAAGATTCGAAAATAATTTTTATTGGAACAACAAGAGGACTAGAAAATGATTTGGTTCCAAGGGCTGGTTATGAATTGAAAACAATTGATGCTTATGGATTAAGTAAAAAAATATCAATTGAAAATATCAAAAAAATGTATAAAACATTTAAAGGACTTGGAGAGGCTAAAAAAATAATTAAAGAATTTCAACCTGATATAGTAATAGGAACAGGTGGATATATTTGTGGAGCAACAATTTCTTCTGCACATAGTTTAGGTATTCCAACATTATTACATGAAAGTAATGCATTTCCAGGTAAAGCAGTAAAAATGCTAGCTAAGAAAACGGATACAATTTTAGTTTCTTTTGAAGATGCAAAAGCTCGAATTAAAAATGCGAAAAATATTGTGTGTACAGGAACACCAGTAAAAATTGTTAAAAAAGATTATGGAATTAATGAAAAGTTACAAATAATAAAAAAAGCAGGGCTTAATGAGACTAAGCCAATTGTATTAATATTTGGTGGAAGTCAAGGGGCTCAAAAAATTAATGAAGCAATTTTAGGTATTTTAAAAAATAAATTAAATAAAGATTATCAAATTATGTGGGCTACAGGTCCAAAACAATATGATATTATTAAAGAAAGATTATTGGATAAGAATATTAATATAAATAATATTGAAAATGCTAAAATTGTTCCATATATTTACAATATGGAAGAAATTATGAATGTTTCTAATTTGATTGTTGCAAGAAGTGGTGCAATGACAATTACAGAGATTTCAAATTTGGGTAAACCTTCAATTTTGATTCCGTTACCAAATGTTAGTGGTGACCATCAATTTCATAATGCAAAGGTTTTGGAAAATGTTGGAGCAGCAAAGATTATATTAAATGATGAATTAAATGATAAAATTTTAAATGAACAAATAGAAAAAATAGTTTTAGATAAAAATATAGAAGTACAAATGTCAAAAAATGCTCTTAAAGTTTCTACTCATGATGTAGAGGATAAGATTTATAAAGAAGTTTTAAAATTGGTGAAGAAATAACAATTTATAAGGAGAATGAAAAATGTATAAAAATATAAAATCTAAAATTATACTAATTTCTGTATTAATAGGGTTAATTTTAATAGGGACTTTGGGATTTTTATATATAAATTCCTTAGCTCAAATACCACAACTTATCAATGAACAAGAAAGTAGAGTATTAATACAAGCTAAAAAAAATGTATCTATAATAATTAGTGTATATGTTATTGCTGTAATTGTAATTTCAGTATATTTATCAAAGTTTGTAATTTGTCCTAAAAATAAATACATAAGAAGTGATGAAAGAGCAGAATTAAAGGACAAGCTAAATGAAGTATCATCAAGAAAAAATCAAATAGAAACAATTTTGTTACATATGACAGATGGAATTATTGCATTTAATATGCAAGGTGAAATTATATTAATAAATCCAGCTGCAAAGAAATTTTTAAGCATAAGTCCAGAAGATAATACATTTGATGATATATTTGGAAAATTTAAATTAGATATAAATATGGAAAAAGTAATTTACTTAGAAAGTTGGACATCTACAGAACAAAGAATTCAAGTAGATGATCAGTATGTAAAAGTATTATTTGCACCATTTAAGAATGAAGATGAAAGACCAGATGGTGTAATTGCTGTGATACAAGATATTACGGAACACGTAAAACTAGATAATATGCAAAAAGAATTAGTAGCAGATGTATCTCATGAATTAAAAACACCAATAACATCTATTATGGGATATGCAGACACACTTTTAGAAGGTGGATATGATGAAGAAACTCAAACTAAATTTTTAAATGTTATTGCTTCAGAATCTAGAAGAATGGCCCGTTTAGTAACAGATTTATTAACACTTTCTAGATATGATAGTAACAAAAAGAAAACACAAAAAGAAACATTTGATTTAGGAGATTTAGTAAAGCAATGTCAAGAAAAGTTGGCTATTGAAATAAAGAAAAAAGGGCACACAGTAAATTCATTTGTTACTGCAGATGTACCACCAGTATATGCAGATAAAGATGATATTGAACGTGTAGTTTTAAATATTTTAACAAACAGTATAAAATACACACCAGATAATGGTGAGATAAAAATTTATGTAGGTTTTGTTTACAATGATGCGTATATAAAAGTATTTGACAATGGAATAGGAATTCCAGAAGACGATTTATCTAGAATATTTGAAAGATTTTACAGAGTTGATAAAGCACGTACTAGAGAAATGGGTGGTACTGGTTTAGGACTTTCAATTGCAAAGGAAATTTTGGATAAAAATGGTGGAAGTATTGATATAAAAAGTAAAGTTGGAGAAGGTACGGAAGTTGTAATTCGTATACCAACAAAACAATAAAAAATCGGGATTAAGGGTCTAGGGCTCTAAATTCCGATTTTTATTTGGAAAGTATTCAATTATATCTGTTAGTGAACAATCAAAATAGTTACATAGTCTTGACATGACAAAAATATCAAATCTAACTAGTTCGCCTGTCATCATTCTTTTTAAAACTTTAAAATCTGTGTTTGTATCTCTCATTAATTTATTAATACTAATATTTCTTTCTTTTAAAATATTATCTAATTTAAAAAGATAATATCCATTTTCCATTTTTACTTTAACCATGTTAATCACCTTATAAATATTATTTTTTAATCTATACTTTTTATACTAAGTATAAAAAAATTATATATTTTTTTATGGATACTTGACTATTGGTTATATAACCAGTATAATGTTGCTATGAATTTAAGGAGGTACATATGAAGAGGTTACAAAAAATTAAGGAAGAAAAAGCAATAACATTAGTAGCATTAGTAATAACAATAATTATATTACTTATATTAGCAACTATATCAATACAAGGGTTAACTCATACTGGGATATTTGAAAGGGCCAATAAAGCAAAATTAGAAACAAAAAGAAGTCAAATTACAGAATGGCTTAGTATGAATTTAATGGAAGCACAGACTAACAATTATAATAAAAAAGATGAAGAAATATTAGAAGTTGCAAGAAAAAATGCAGAAAAAAGCCAAGAATTAAAAAAACTAGGAAAGGACATAGATGTAGATGGAGAACTAAGTACAGAAGAAGATGGAGGAAAAGTACCACCATATTTTAATGTAATAGTAGACAATGATATGTACAAAGTATCTATGGATGAACAAGGATTTATAGGAGAAGTAGGTAAAATAATACCATATGTAGATTTTCAAGCTACTGCAACAACAAAATCAATAAATATCAAAGTATCAACAAAAAGATATACAGCAGGAAGAATAGAATATTATATAAGAAGTAGTGATGAAAGTAGCTATAGTGAAGCAAACAAAGTGACAAATGATAAGGAATATATATTTGATAATTTAGAGCAAAGCAAAAAATATAGAATAAAAGTAGTAGTTATATCAGAAAATGGACAAAAGGCAGAATGTGAGAAAGAAGTAGAAACAGTAGAAGTACCAACTTCAAATGTAGCATTTGAGGTCGAACCAAAGGAAGATACAAATCAAAATGTAGTAGTAAAAGTAATACCAGGAGAAGTAGAACAAGGATATAAAGTTCAAACAAGCATAGACGGACAAAACTGGACTGAAAATATGACAGTAACATTTATAGAAAATGGAAATTTATATGTAAGAATATTTGATGGAAAAAATTATAGTTCAATACCTCAAGTGTATGCAATAACAAATATAGATAAGAAAAAGCCAGAAATAGATGAAACAGTAACAACCCCAAGTACAATAAAGATAAAAGCGGTAGATTCAAAAGATGAAAATTCAGAATATAGTAGAACATCTGGAATTATAGGTTATGCATTAACAACAACGAATAGTAAACCAGCAAATTTTATAGATATAGAAAAAACAAGTAGATTAGAAAAAACAATAACCGGATTAAATCCACAAACACAATATTATATTTGGGTAAAAGATAAAGCTGGAAATATAAGTGATAGCAAAGCAGTAATGACAGAAAAGGAAGGAAACAGTCCAGAAATAATGACAGGAATGTCACCAATAAAATTTACAGATCCAACAGATACACAAGAAGGAACAACAATAAAAACAACAACAACAGACTCAAATTGGTATAATTATACAACGAAAAAATGGGCAAATGCGCAAACACAGGATGGAAGTATGTGGGTATGGATACCAAGATATGCATATAAAATAATATATAATGACCAAAATGATAAATCAAAAGGTGGAAAAATAGATATAGTATTTTTAATAGGAACAACAGATAATTACTATGATAAAAATGGAAATATACAAACAGCACAAAGGCAAAAATCAGAAGAACAAATAATAGAAACAGATGCTAGTAAAACAGACAAATATACAGTACATCCAGCATTTACAAATGAAAGTAGCATAAATTATGCAAATGGAGGATGGGATAAAGAATTAACAGGAATATGGGTTTCAAAATTTGAAGCAGGATATGCAGGTGGAAACAATACTGCAACAATAAAGGATAGTTCAGTCAGCTATAGTGAAGTAGTTTCAAATTATTATGGAACAAACAAAGAAAAAGTGAAAATAAAATATCCAACATTTCAAGGTTTGACATATTCAATGAATCTTATAAGTACAAGTGATGCATTTGATATTTCTAAGGCATTGGTTGAAAATGGAAACATATATGGATTAAATAGTTCAACAGATAGTCATTTAATAAAAAACAGCGAGTGGGGAGCAGTTGCATATTTAGGTCAAAGTAAATATGGTTTAGATGATGTAGAAATATGTATGAATAATGCAAATTTAAACGATACAACAAATTCTGTATATGCCATAACAGGATGTTCAGGAAAATCATCAAAAGAAAAGCAGATTTTGACAACTGTAGAAAAAATAAATTCTAGAACACAAGAAGATATATATGTTTGGACACAAAAGAATGGAACAAAAGCAAGTTCAACCGGAACAATATATGGAGTATATGATATGGCAGGTGGTGCATGGGAAAGAACAACGGGACTCATAAATAATGGTGATACAAATTTAATGCAGTTGCGGAAAATCATTAATGAATACACTAGTAAATGGAAAAAGTTCAAAATATGTAACTGTATATCCATATGATAGTGCTATAGATAACAGTGCAAATGATTTTGATAAAGGTTGCAAAGCAAATTATTTAAAAAATATAAGTATATATGGAGATGCAATAAGGGAAATTTCAACAGTTACGGGACGTGATGTATGTACATCCTGGTATAATAACTATTCAGTGTATCAGGTTTTATGGGAATGCTTTTCTCTCAAAGGTGGATGTTTATGGAATATTCCAGGAAGTGGATTGTTTGCTTTTGCATCCAATGGAGGCTGGTACCAAGGTGAAGTAGGGTTCCGTTCAGTTCTCGTAACTAAAGAATAAAATAAAAAATGTAAGAGATTAAATATATAATTTCTTACATTTTTTAAAATATTTTATTATTTAATAATTCCAAATAATCCAGTAACAGGATCTTTAAACAAACCAATTTCAGGAGTAAAATAAGTAAAAATAATAAAACAAGCAAGCAAAAGTATTATCCCCACAAGAGCCACACTAGAATTACAATCAAAACTAGAAACTAGTACTTTATAAGAAACAAGTTCACCCAAAATAACAGCAACAAAGAAAATACTTATATCAATAAAAGCAAAATTAGTACCAATTACACCAGTATATGTATAAAAGAAAACAATTGTAAATAAAATAGCAGTTAATATACCAAGTAATCTAGCACACAAAAAATTTGGTGAAGTTTTTCCAAGGTAAAAATAACCAATTATAGTAGTTAGGAACATAGGATAAAATAATAATTTTAGATGTTCCCAAGTACTTTCATTAACTGCACTAAAAGCAGCTACAAATGTATTATTTCCAGACCATTCATATGTAAAGTGTAAAAGTGTTCCTAAAATCATTACAAAAATTCCACTAAAAATAATGAATTTTAAAATTATATTTTTTTTCATAACATACCTCCTGTAAATTTTATGCAAAAAATAAAAATTGTAATACATATTTATTGATAAATCTTCCAAATTAATGTATAATATACAAGATGAAAAAAGTTAGGAGATAGATACAAATGAATGAAAAAGTTAAAGATATATTAGAATGGATATATTGTATAATAATAGCAGTAGTATTAGCACTTCTATTTAGATATTTTATAGGAACACCAACAATAGTAAAACAAGTGTCAATGTACCCAACACTAGTTCAAGACCAAAGATTATGGCTTAACAGATGGGGAAGAACAACAAAAAAATTACCAAATAGAGGAGATATAATAACATTTGAAGCACCAAGTAAAAAAACATATACATATAGCGAAGTTGACCAATCAAATCCAGTAGCAAGATATGACAATGAACCAACAAGTTTATGGGGAAAATTTACATACCATGTATTAGAAATTGGAAAAGATAGTTATATTAAAAGAGTAATTGCTTTACCAGGAGAACATGTTGAAATTAAAGACGGAAAAGTTTATATAAATGGAGAAGAATTACAAGAAGATTATCTTCAAAGTGGTATAGTTACAGATTTATTAGGAGTTGGATTTGATGATTTTGTGGTACCAGAAAATTGTGTATTTGCTATGGGAGATAACAGAAATCATAGTACAGACTGTAGAGCGTTTGGATGTATTCCATTAGAAAAAATAGAGAGTAAAGTTTGGATAAGAATTTGGCCATTAAACTTATTTGGAAAAGTAAAATAAACTATAAATTTTAAAATGGTATTTTAAATTCTAGAAAAAAATAAAAGCAGGAGATAGGATGTTTAATAATATATTAGGAAACGAGAATATAAAAGAATTATTAACAAATGCAGTAAAAAACAATAAAACATCACACAGTTATATGTTTGTCGGTACAGAGGGAATTGGAAAAAAAATGATTGCAAAAGAATTTGCAAAAATGATTTTATGTACTGATGAAACTAAATATTGTGGTAGATGCAAATCTTGTATTGAGTTTGAAAGTAATAACAATCCAGATTTTAGAATAGTTGAACCTGATGGAAATAGCTTAAAAATAGAGCAAATAAGAGAATTACAAAATAAAGTTGCGGAAAAGCCAATTATTTCAAATAGAAAAGTTTATATAATAAATGATAGTGACAAAATGACTACAGAGGCTCAAAACTGTCTATTAAAAACCTTAGAAGAACCACCAGAGTTTGTTACTATAATTCTAATCGGTTCAAATGAAAGTGCATTTTTAGATACTATAAAATCAAGATGTATGATATTACGTTTTAACAAAATATCAAATGAAAATATTGTAAGATTTTTAGAAGAAAATTATCAAACTAAAGCAACTAGTCAAATTATGTTAGAAGCATTCCAAGGAAGCATTGGAAACGCAATTAAATTACAAGATAAACAAGAAGAATATGAGCAAATAGAAAATGTAATAATAAATTTAGAAAAACGAGATAAAATAGACACATTAAATAAGGCAGATGTAATTTATAAAGCAAAAGATGAAAAATTTGAGATATTAGATTATATAAATATTGTATTATTAGATATGGCAAAGAGGTCTAATAAATATGCAAATTGTATAAATATAGTAGAGGATACAAAAAAAAGATTGAAATCTAATGCAAATTATGATATGAGTATAGATAATATGTTACTAAAAATGTGGGAACAGGTAAATTAATTTAAATGAACATAGAATAACATACATAAGAAATAAAAATATAAATAAAAATTAATGGAAGGAAAAATAACTTTGAAGAACATAGTAGGAATAAGATTTAAAAAATTAGGAAAAATATATTTTTTTAATCCAAAAGAAATAAAATTACAAAAAGGTGATAAAATAATAGTTGAAACATCTCAAGGAGAGGAATATGCTGAAGTACTAATTCCAAATAGATATGTTGAAGACGAAAAAATAGTAGCACCTTTAAAAAAAGTATTAAGAATAGCAACAAATAAAGATATAAAAAGACATGAAGAATGCAAAAAAATAGAAAAAGAAGCGTTTAAAGTATGTGAAGAAAAAATAAAAGAACATAAATTAAATATGACACTTACAGATGTAGAATGCAAATTTGACAATAGTAAAATGTTATTTTATTTTACAGCTGATGGAAGAGTAGATTTTAGAGAATTAGTAAGAGATTTAGCAGCTATTTATAGAACAAGAATAGAACTACGTCAAATTGGAGTAAGAGACGAGGTAAAAAGAATAGGTGGAAATGGTGTGTGTGGTAGAGAATTATGTTGTTGTACATTTTTAAATGATTTTGAAACAGTATCAATAAAAATGGCAAAGGAACAAAATATTTCACTTAATCCATCAAAAATATCAGGAAATTGTGGTAGACTTATGTGTTGCTTAAAATATGAAAATGAAGTTTACGAAGACAAGTTAAAACATCTTCCAAATGTTGGAGCAATTGTTAAAACAGAAGATGGTGTAGGAGAAGTAGACAATATAGAAATCTTAAAAGAGCAATTAAGAATTAAATTTAAAAGTGAAGATGGATATACTTATAAAAAATATGATGCTAAAGATGTAAAAGTAATAAAAGATGTTGCTAGAGAGCAAATTGATGAAGAAGAAATACAAAATAAAAAAGAATTAGAAGAACTTGAAAAGCTAGAGCAAGAAGATAAGAAAGTTTTAGGAGGTGAAAAAAATGGCATATAAAATTACAGATAAATGTATCTCTTGTGGAGCATGTGCAGCAGAATGTCCTGTTGGATGTATATCACAAGGTGAAGATAAGTTTGTTATAGATGCATCAGCATGTATCTCTTGTGGTACTTGTGCAGGTGTTTGTCCTGTTGAGGCACCAGAAGAAGAATAAGAAAAAAAGAAGAGGGGGATCGAGGGACGTTCCTTAAATTCCCTCTTTAAAGGGAATAGGGGACAGCCCTTATATGATTTTAGGAATAATTTTAATTCAGGACTGTCTTCTAAAAGTTTTAATTCAAAAGAATTTTAAGTTTGGTAAATATGTAAAATCAAATAATTTAAAATCAATTTTTTATAATTCAATAAATATTTAATAAGATTTATAGTAAGTTTTTTATTCAAAATTTAATATCAAATATAATTGAAATCAAAAAATATCATAATTAAGTTAGAAACTAATTAGAAAGGGGGCATAATGCCTAGAACATCAAGAACGTTAATAAATTCAAAATATATTCATGTCATAACACAAGGCATAAAAAAGGAATATATTTTTAAAAATGATAAGTATAAGCAAGAATACATAAAATTATTAGATGATATGTTAAATGAGTATAAAGATACAAAACTTTTAGCATATTGTATTATGGATAATCATGCACATTTGCTTATATATACGGATAAAATAGAGGAATTATCAAAAATAATGAGCAGAGTTAATACTTCATATGGAATTTTTTATAATAAACACAGAATGAGGGTAGGATATGTATTTAGAAATAGATATTATACACAAGAAATATCAGATAAAAATCATTTATTTAATGCATTGGCATACATTCATAAGAATCCTGTAAAAGCAGGGATGGTTAAAAATGAAATTCAGTATAAATATTCATCATACAAAAATTATATTCATAAAAATGTAGATATGGAGAAGATCAAGTTAATTTTTGATACAGAAGATTATCTGAAGCAGTTTAAATTTATTCATAAAAACTTTTCACCAGAAAATATCATAGATATTAAAGATGAACAGGAAAAATCAGAAGAGAAAATGAAGAAAATAATTGTAAAATTTTGCAATGAAAATAATTTGAAATTAGATTATATAAAAAAGAATAATTATTTATTATTATTATTGATAAATGAAATAAAAGATAATTGTGATGTGACAAATAAAGTGATAACAGAATATTTAAAGATAGGGAAAAATAGAATTTCTAATATTTCAAAAAGGTAAAATCAGAGGATAATAAATGTATGTGAGTATTTAAATAATAAAAAAATACAGGGATTAAGGGGTGTCCCTAAATCCCTAAAAAGGGGGAATTCAAGGAACGTCCCTAAATCCCTTTTCTGTTTCCGATTTCTTCTAAATTCAAAAGTTCTTGCCATCTTGCATCAACCTCTTTTTGGAATTCCTCAATCATCCACTCATTGCCAGTTTTAAACATATGTTTAAATCTCTTTTGAGGTTTTAAGAACTCTTCAATAGGAAGTTTTTTAGCAGGTTTATAAGAAATATGATAAACACCGTTAACAACTTCATATAAAGGCCAGTAGCAAGTTTCAACAGCCAATTTATTAATTTTCATTAAATCTTCTGTTGCATAACCCCAACCTCTAGGGCATGGAGCCATAACATTTAAAAATGTTGGACCTTCTGTATAGATTGCTTTTTCAGCTTTTTCATATAAATCTTTCATATTATTTACTGCAATTGATTGTGCAACATAAGGTAAATGATGGCCTACCATTATTTTTGTTAAATCTTTTCTTGATTGCATTTTTCCAGGAATAACTTTTCCAGCTGGTGATGTTGTCGTATCTGCAAATTTAGGTGTAGCAGATGAACGTTGGATACCTGTGTTCATATATGCACCATTGTCATAACATACATATAACATGTCATGACCTCTTTCCATTGCTCCTGATAGTGATTGTAAACCAATATCATAAGTTCCACCATCTCCACCAAATGCGATGAATTTTGTGTGTTCATCTTCTGGTAATTTTCCTTGTTTTTTAAGAGATTTGTATGCAGCTTCAACTCCTGATAAAGTAGCAGATGTACTTTCAAATGCTGTATGGATAAATGAATCTGTCCATGCTGTATATGGATAGATAAATGTTGATACTTCCATACATCCAGTTGCAGTTGATATTACTGCATGATCTTCTTCTTTTAGTGCTCTTAAAATGTGTCTTGCAACAACAGGTGCTCCACATCCAGCACACATTCTATGTCCTTCTGTAAATCTTGAAGGCCTATTTGCAACTATTTCTTTAACATTATATGCCATGATTATTTGCCTCCTTTCATTTCTGAACGTAAACCTAAATACCTATAAGGATTTTCAACTTTTCCGTTTTTAGCAATTTCAGCTAAATCTGTATATACTGATTTGATTTCTTTTTCTGTTGTGTCTCTACCACCAATTCCATAAACATAATTAACAACTGGAACGTTTTGTTTTGCAACATACATGCTAGAAACAACATCTTCAAATAAAGCTCCACCAATAGCATTTAAAGAATCAGATTTATCTAATACTGCAACTGCTTTTAAATGTGATAAGGCTTTTGCAACTTCTTCTCCTGGGAAAGGTCTATAAACTCTAATTTTTAATAAACCAGCTTTAACACCTTGATCTCTTAATTTATCAACAACTGCTTTAGTTGTACCAGCAGTTGAGTTCATACAAACAACTGCAATTTCTGCGTCATCTAATTTATATTCTTCAAATAAATCATAATGTCTGCCAGTCCATTTTTCAAACTCTTTTGAAACATCTAAAATAACTTGTTTAGCAGCTTTCATAGCTTCGCCTTGTTGAGCTTTATGTTCAAAAAGATAAGCTTGTAAATCTAGTGGACCAATGGCCATTGGTTCTTTTCTATTTAATAAATAATGTTCAGGATGATATTCACCAACGAATTTTTTAACATCTTCATCATTTTCTAATTCAATATTTTCAATAGAATGTGATGTTATAAATCCATCTTGACAAATCATAATTGGAAGTTGAACATCTTTATTTTCAGCAATTTTGTGAGCCATTAAGTTATTATCATAAGCTTCTTGATTATTTTCTGAAAATAACATTATCCAACCAGCGTCACGAACGCCCATTGCATCGGAATGGTCATTGTGTATGTTAAGAGGGCCAGATACAGCTCTATTAACCAAGTTCATAACTATAGGAAGTCTTAAACTTGAAGCAATGTAAATCATTTCCCACATTAAAGATAAACCATTTGCAGATGTAGCAGTCATAGCTCTTGAACCTGCAGCTTCAGCACCAATACAAGCACTCATAGCACTGTGTTCACTTTCAACAGCAACAAATTCAGTGTCAACTGAACCATTTGCAACAAATGTTGAAAAATATTGAGGAATTTCTGTTGATGGTGTAATAGGGAATGCTGCAACAACATCAGGATTGATTTGTTTCATAGCAGTAGCAACAGCTTCGTTACCACTTAATCTCTCTCTTATACTCATTATTCAGCACCTTCTTCCTTCATAACAATTGCACCAAATGGGCAAGCTTTAGCACAAACGCCACATCCTTTACAATAATCATAATTAAAATCTTCTCTTTTTAAAGAACCTTTGCAAACAGGAATGCTATTATCTGGACAAACAGGGTAGCATAATCCACATTGTTTACATTTTTCTTCTATCCATACAGGTTTAACACTTCTCCAGTCACCAGTTTTGAATTCTCTGGCATTACCTGCATCATATATATTTCCACCTATTGTTAACTCTTCCATAGGTGTTGTTTTATCTATTTTTGTCATAATTTTCTCCTTCCTGTCAAAAGAGGCGCTTCTTTCTGCCAAAAGGGACGCCCTTTTTTGACAAGTATATTGTTAGATTTTTTTAACTTCTTTTAATGCCATTTCTAAAGCTTTCATATTACCATCTATAACTTCAGGTTTTTTAGCAAATTTATGTTTAAATGAACCTTTCATATCTTCTAGAAAAGCTTCATCTGACATGATTCCACTAACTTTAACAATTGCCGCAAGCATAGGTGTATTTGGAAAATATCTTCCTAAAGCTTCAACTGATATTTTTCTTGCATCTATTGTGTAAACGTCACCTTTGTAACCGTTTAATACACTTTTTAAATAGTCTGCTGATTTTGTTGTATTGATTACAATTGCACCAGTTTCTTTTAAACCAGCTGTTACAGGAACTGTTTCTAAAAGTGTATCATCAACAACAACTACATAATCTGGTTCATAGATATTACTGTGAACTGTTATAGGTTTGTCACTAATTCTGTTATAAGCAGTAATTGGTGCACCCATTCTTTCTGGACCATATTCAGGGAAACCTTGAATATATTTACCAGTATTAAATGCGGCGTCAGCTAATAATAATGATGCTGTTTTTGCACCTTGACCGCCTCTACCGTGCCATCTAATTTCTATTAGGTTATTCATATTATTGCCTCCTTTAAAAATAATCAAACAAATGGCTTAAATTTTTAAATTAAGCTAGTTTGAAGTACGTATTTGAATACGTGTGTTTTATGTGTCTAGTATATGCCAAAAGTGTTGTGATGTCAAGGGAGTTTTTTGTACGAAGGAGTCGAAAAGTTACAAGAAAGTTATAGTTCAGTTCACAAATTATTTCATTATTTTTGTAACGTCGAAAAAAGGTTAAAAATTAATGATAATTATAATAAAAAATTTAGTTTTTATGATTAATTGTAATCAACTCATCTAAAGAGCAATTTAAATACAAACATAAATCTTCTAAATATTTAAAAGAAATAGATGTTGTCTCACTATTAATGATTCTATTTAAATTTCTATTAGTTATATTCATTTGTTGGCAAAGCCAGTATTTACTTTTATTATTCTTTTTTAGTAGTTTTTCAATATTAAATTTTAACATATTATTCACCTCTTAGAGATTTTATTATAAAAAAATTTTATAAATAAGCTATTTACAAATACCCTATGCTGATGTATAATAATTTTGAAATTTTACTATACTAATAGTTAGATTTTTACAAAAAATACATAGGAGGAAAGAAAAAATGAAGAATCGAAGTAATGGTATAACACTTGTAGCCTTAGTGATTACAATTGTTATATTATTGATATTGGCAACAATATCAATACAGTCATTGATGCATACTGGATTATTTGAAAGTGCAAATAGAGCAAAATTAGAAACAAAAAGAGGACAAATTACAGAATGGCTAGGTCTAAGATTATTAGAAGGGCAGATGAAAAATCCAACAGGGACAGCAGAAGAAGTAATAATCGCTACCAGAAATAGTGTTATAGAAAATAAAAATGAATTGCTAAAAATCGGGAAAGAAGTAAGTATAGAAGATACAAGCATCGAAGAAGACGGAGAGCAAGTAGACATATATTTTTATGCAATAGTAGATAGAGACATATATAAAGTAGATATGTCAGGAGCAAAATTTATAGGTGAACAAGGAAAAATGTTACCAGTAATAAAATTAGAAAGCTTAACAAGTACAACAAATTCAATAAAAATAAAATTAAAAACAAGTAGAAATCAAGGTGGAAAGGTAAAGTATTACATAAAAACAGAAGATGAAGATAAGTATGAGTTAAAAGAAACCAAAACAGATGATTCAGAATATACATATGGAGACTTAATACAAGGAAAAAAATATAATATAAAAGTAATAGCAAAAGCAGAAAATGGGCAAACAGCAGAAGTAACTGCAGAGCAAACAACAGGAAGCATAGCAAATTTAACAG
>OHAN01000361.1_pt1 | contig 47232 bp, 52 predicted proteins | sample 1577121 | NCBI WGS metagenome assembly OHAN01 (sample SAMEA3541554, study PRJEB24748) | human gut metagenome | biome: human gut; feature: human-associated habitat; material: faeces | place: China | collected 2012 | reverse complement strand
ATGCAGCGCCCGGCAATTTGCCGGGCGCTGCCGTGTATTTGCACGAAAAAACAACAGGCACCCGAAGGTGCCTGTTGTAAATTCGTTCAGATCAAATCACTTGATCGCGGTCCAGCGCTCGGTGATCGGGTGCTTGGCGTTGACAATGATGTTCTTGATCAGGCCGCTGCCAATGTCAGACAGGGTGGTGATGTTGATATCCCAGGTGTAGTCATGACCATTGGTGGCTTCCTGCACGGCAGCGTAGTACCAGGTGCCAGCCTTGACGTCGGGCCAGGTCTTCATCTGGCTGGCGACATCGGTGAAGCTGTTGGCGTCCGGACGGCGGCCGATGAGGTTGTTGGTGATCTCAACGGCTTCTGCGCGGGACAGGAGCTTATTCGGGTTGGCGTTGCCGTTTTCATCGCCGGAGAGGATGCCCAGCTTGTAGAGCAGGGTGATGTAGTTGCTGGCCCAGTGACCGTTCAGATCCTTGAAGATGCTGCCGGAGATGGGTCTGCTGCTCTCGATGTTGAACAGCTGTGCAACGATGGTGCAGTACTCGGCGCGGGTGATCGGAGCGGCCGGGTTGAAGTTGCCGTGGTCGTCGCCGACGATGAGGCCGGCTTTGGCGCACAGGCTGATCTGCTCATAGGCCCAGTGGCCCTTCGGAACGTCGGGGAAGGTCTTGCCGCCGGACTTCTTGGCGAGGTTGGCCTTGGTCTGGTCGGTCATGAGGTTGACGATGATCTCGCAGATCTCATCACGACGGATGCTGCGGTTCGGGCCGAAGGTGCCGTCCGGATAGCCGTGCATGTAAGCAAAGTGATCCGTGGTGTTCAGGCCGATCTTGAAAGCGGGCCAAACGGTGATAACGTCCACATCGGGCAGCTTGCCAACGGACCAGTTGGCAGCGATGGTGGACTTGTAGTTGATGCCGGTCGTTGGATCGGTCCAGGTAGCGCTGGTGGAGTAAACATGGAATCTGCTGTCCTTGGTGAAGATAGCAGCGCCATAAGTAGCGGACTTGGACTCGATGACGTTGTTGTTCTGGTCATAGATCGCGACCTGAGCGCCCTTCGCGGGACGGCCCAGCGGGGTCTTGACGATGACAACATAGTTCGGGAGATTGTTGAAGAGGTTCTTAATGACATCGCCAACAACGCCCTCGATTTCGGGAGACTGCGTCAGGGTAGCAGCGTCTTCCACTTCTGCGACGTCTTCATCGGCAGCAAAAGCCATGACCGGCAGCAGGCTGACGACCATAACCAGAGCGAGAAGCACGCAGAGCAGTTTGCGGGACTTTTTCATTGTTTCCACTCCTTTGATAAATGTACATAAGCGCCGCGGTGGGGAGATGTCGGGTAGCACATACTACCCCACGTGCACTTATGCACATAGTATAACACTGCCTGCTCTGAAAAGTCAAGCTATGGAAGCATTGTGCACAAACGCCGTAAACGCAAAGATCTGCAAATTCGCGACCGATAACGGCACCGTTCGCGGCTGCGCTCCCAAACGGCTGCCGCATACCCGTGAATCCTGCGCACGATCGTTGCGTAATGTGTGCATGGTCAAATATCGCATCCGGTGTTCATTAAAAATTTTGTTTGCGCAAAAAGAAAATAAATTTTCCTATTGACATGCTTGGTAAAGCACGATATAATCCTATTAACATATAGAGAAGGTAGGCAATGAAAATGCGAAACCGCATTTCCGGCCGCTTGTGCATCTGCTGGCACTGTTGCGGCTGCTGAGCGCACGCAAGTCCATTACGAGTCAAACATACATATAAATATATTACGATACATAAATGGAGGAACATCTCATGAGCAAGATCTATACATCCGCTGACCAGCTGATCGGTAAAACGCCCCTTCTGGAGCTGACGCATATTGAAAAAGAGCAGCAGCTCGAAGCCCGTATTCTGGCAAAGCTCGAGTACTTCAACCCGGCCGGCTCCGTAAAAGACCGTGTGGCGCTGGCCATGATCCAGGACGCGGAGCAGCGCGGCGTGCTCAAGCCGAACTCCGTCATCATCGAGCCCACCTCCGGCAACACCGGCATCGGTCTGGCGTCCGTCGCCGCGGCCAGAGGCTACCGCATCATCATCGTCATGCCGGAGACCATGAGCGTCGAGCGCCGCCAGATCATGAAGGCCTATGGCGCGGAGCTCGTCCTCACGGACGGCGCACAGGGCATGAAGGGCGCGATCGCGAAGGCCAACGAGCTGGCCGCGCAGATCCCGGACAGCTTTGTCCCCGGCCAGTTCGTCAACCCGGCCAACCCGGCGATCCACCGCACGACGACCGGCCCGGAGATCTGGCAGGATACGGACGGCAATGTGGACATCTTCGTCGCGGGTGTCGGCACCGGCGGCACCGTGACGGGCGTTGGCGAGTACCTGAAGTCCCAGTGCCCGAAGGTCAAGATCGTGGCCGTCGAGCCGGCGACCTCTCCGGTCCTGAGCGAGGGCCATGCCGGCCCGCATAAGATCCAGGGCATCGGCGCGGGCTTTGTGCCGGACGTGCTCAATACGAAGGCCTATGACGAGATCATCCCGGTCAGCAACGAGGACGCGTTCGCGACCGGCCGCCTGATCGGTCATAAGGAAGGCGTGCTGGTCGGCATTTCCTCCGGCGCTGCCGTCTGGGCGGCGATCGAGCTGGCCAAGCGCCCGGAGAACAAGGGCAAGACCATCGTCGTGCTCCTGCCGGACACCGGCGACCGCTACCTGTCGACGCCGCTGTTTGCAGACTGAGTGCAGGCAAGCGTTCGTTCTTCTTTCACATGCGACGGGAGACACCGCAGGGTGTCTCCCGTTGTGCGTCTGGCACAATGTTGTGAGAATGTGCCAAACCCTGCTTTTTCTTTGACAATCTGCGGCGGATTTCATGATAATGGTGACATCTACGGAAGAGGGGGATTCCATCGTGTCGCAGGCGATCCTTGTGAAAAAGAACTTGGCAGAGGGGCTGAAGGTGCATCTGCGCAGCGGCCGTTTTCCAAAATCACGGTCGAGGATATCTGCTCGGCCGTGCGCGCGCCGAAAAACGGCGTCAGTGCCCGGGCAAAGTCCTTCGGATTTTGCAGCAGCCGGTCCGTGACCGGCGATAAATCAGCCAGACCGGCCGCCGTGCTGATGATGAAAAAGCGCGTCCAGTAGACATGCTGTTCCCAGAGCTGCCGCAGCCGCTGCATCAGGCAGACCTGCCGGGCGGTGTAATGGGTATTGCCTCCTTTGCCTGTTATCAGCATTTGCGGCAAAAATCGGCCGTGTGCGCGCGTATTTTTGGCGGTTCTTTTGCGCAGCAAAGGCAAAAAGGGATGCAATTTTGCGTCCGATGCGCTATAATGGATACAATCATTCAGCAAGAGGGATCATTATGCGAATCGTTGTCAAAGTCGGCACTTCCACACTGGCGCACGCCACCGGGCGGCTGAACATTCAGCGCATGGAGCGGTTGTGCAAAGTGCTCAGTGACCTGAAAAATGCAGGTCATGAGATCATCCTTGTCTCGTCCGGCGCCATCGGCATGGGCGTCGGCAAGCTCAATCTGCCCGGACGTCCGGCGGATATGCCGGGCAAGCAGGCGGCCGCCGCCGTCGGCCAGTGCGAGCTGATGTATTTTTATGATAAGCTCTTCACGGAGTATAATCACATCGTAGCGCAGCTGCTGCTGACCGGCGAGGACATCCACAGTGAGCAGCGCAGCCGCAACGTGCGCAACACGCTCTCACGCCTGCTGGAGCTGGGGGCGCTGCCGGTCATCAACGAAAACGACGCCGTGGCGACGGACGAGATCGGCGTGGAAAACACCATCGGCGAGAACGACAGCCTCTCGGCCATCGTGGCCGCTGCCATCGGTGCGGATCTGTTGATCCTGCTCTCGGACATCGACGGCCTGTATGACAGTGACCCACGCCGAAATCCGGACGCGCAGCTCATTGAGACGGTGCCGGTCATTGACGCGCACATACTCTCGCTCGCCGGGGACAAGGGCTCCGCGCTCGCCACCGGCGGCATGGTCACGAAGCTGCACGCCGCGCAGATCGCAACGGCGGCCGGCTGTGAGATGGTCATTGCCAACGGCGAAAAACCCGAGGTGCTCTATGACATCGTGGACGGCAGGCGCGCCGGCACCCGATTTCTGATACCACATTCCTGAGGAGGGACTACTATGACGACTATGGAGATTCTCAAGCGGACGAAGGCCGCGTGGCCCAGCATCTGCAACGCCTCAGCCGAGGACAAAAACCGCATCCTGTCCGCCATGGCCGACAGCCTGCAGGCGGGGAGCGATGCCATCCTGCGCTGCAATGCCGAGGACATGGACGCTGCGCGCGGCCATATCTCGGACGTCATGCTCGACCGGCTCTATCTGGACCGGGGCCGCATCGACGCCATGGCTGACGGCATCCGCGCGACCGTGGCGCTGCCGGACCACACGGGGCGCATCCTCGCGCAGATCGACCATCCCAACGGCATGAAGATCTACAAAAAGCAGGTGCCGCTCGGGCTGGTCGCCATCATTTATGAGAGCCGCCCGAATGTCACGTCCGACGCGGCCGCGCTCGCCATCAAGAGCGGCAACGTCTGCATGCTCCGCAGCGGCAAGGAGGCCTTCCACACGGCCAAGGCCATCGTGGCCGCGCTCAAGCAGGGCATCGCGTCTGCGGGCGGCGATCCGGACATCGTTAACATCGTTGAGGATACCAGCCATCAGAGCGCCACAGAGATCATGCAGGCCAAGGGCCTTGTCGACCTGCTCATCCCGCGCGGCGGGGCCGGGCTCATCCGCGCCTGCGTGCAGAATGCTACCGTGCCCTGCATCGAGACCGGCACCGGCATCTGCCATGTCTATGTGGACGAATATGCCGACCTTGACAAGGCCGTGCGCATCATTGAAAACGCCAAGACCAGCCGCCCCTCGGTCTGCAATGCCGAGGAGGTCTGCCTTGTGCATCGGGCGGTCGCGGCCGAGTTTCTGCCTATGCTCAAGAAAGCGCTGGTCGATGACCGCGCGGCGAAGGGCCTCACGCCGGTCGAGCTGCGGCTCGATGCGGCCGCGGCGCAGATCATCGACGGCACGCCTGCGTCCGACAAGGACTTTGACACGGAGTATCTGGACTATATCCTCGCCGTCGGCGTGGTCGACAGTCTGGACGCAGCCATCGCGCATGTGCTCGCGCACTCGACGCACCACAGCGACGCCATCGTCACCGAGCACTCCGCAAGCGCCGAGCGCTTTATCAACGGCACGGACAGCGCGGCGACGTATGTCAACGTCTCCACCCGCTTTACCGACGGCGGCGAGTTCGGCCTCGGCTGCGAGATGGGCATCTCCACGCAGAAGCTCCACGCCCGCGGCCCCATGGGGCTCGACGAGCTGAGTACCTATAAGTATATTATCCGCGGCGACGGACAGATCCGCTGAGGAGGGAAGTGCTATGATGAAGTATGAAGCCGGTTTTATCGGCGCCGGGAATATGGGCGGCGCGCTGGCGTCTGCCGCGGCCCGGCAGGTCACGGGCGAGCAGGTAGCCGTTGCCTGCAGCAGCCCCGCGCACAGCGCGGCGGCGGCCGAGCGGCTGGGCTGTCAGGCGTCTGCGCCGGAGGAGATCCTCAGCAGCAGCAAATTCGTGTTTCTCGGTGTCAAGCCGCAGATGATCGACGGCGTCGCGCAGTCGCTGGCGGCGCCCATCGCAGCGTCGGAGAGCATCTTCGTGTCCATGCTCGCCGGTGTGCAGCTCGAGCGGCTCACGCGCCTGCTCGGCGCGGATAAGAAGATCATCCGCATCCTGCCGAACACCGCCTGCGCCGTGGGGAAGGGCGTTGTGCTCTACTGCGCGAACGGAAATGTCACGGAAGCCGATCTCGCGGCATTTCGGTCGCTCATGGCGGATGCGGGCATTGTCGACCCCATTTCCGAGGGGCTGATCGATGCCGGCTGCGCCATCACCGGCTGCGGCCCCGCGTTTGCGTATATGTTCATCGAGGCGCTGGCCGACGGCGGCGTCAAGTGCGGTCTGCCGCGCGCGAAAGCCATCCGCTATGCGGCGCAGATGCTCTCTGGCAGCGCGGAGATGGTGCTGCAGTCCGGCAAACACCCGGAGCAGCTCAAGGACGATGTCTGCAGCCCCGGCGGCAGCACGATCGCCGGCGTGGACGCGCTCGAACAGCACGGTTTTCGCGGCGGCTGCATTGCGGCCGTGGACGCCGCGTTTGAAAAGACCCGTCAGCTCGGGTAATCACGGAAAATTGCCCGGCACATGGAAGTGCCGGGCAATTTTGCACCGTATATGCTGCGGATCATTTTATGATCATGGAATTGACGGCATTTTTTCGCTCTGGTATACTCTCGCTCAGAGAATTCCGAGGCGGGACGGTATCGGTTCCCGACCTTCGGCGAAAGGAGAAACATATGAAAAAGCGGATATTCAGCTTCCTTCTGGCTGTGCTCATGCTCGCTGCGCTGCTGCCGACGGCGGCGTTCGCGGACGAGAGCACGCGCAAGGCCGTCCCGGTCACGGGCGGTAATATTTATGTGGATATGGAAAAGGGCGAAGTCGTGGACTGCGATGATACTGTCACGGAGATGATCGTCCCGGAGCAGGTCGATGGCGTCACGATCCAGGCGATCAGCGACAGAGCGTTCCAAGAGCGCAAGAATCTGAAGCGTGTCACGCTTCCGGGCACACTGCAGTCTGTTGGATCCTACACATTTTATAAATGTACCAGACTCAAAGAGGTCACGATTGGTGACGGTGTTTCGTCGGTTGAAAACCATGCTTTTTCCGACTGCAGCAACTTGGAGCGCGTACGTTTGCCGAAAGATATGACGATGATCAGTCAATTTACTTTTTATCATTGCGAAAGATTGAAAGAGGTGAACATTCCGGAGAACGTGACATGGATTGGCAAGAGCGCGTTTTCTGGCTGTTCTTCGCTCAAGAGCATCACGTTCCCGGACAAACTGGAGACGATCGAGCCGTATGCTTTTTCGGACTGCACGTCGCTGCAGGCAATCGAGATCTCGGACAGTGTTATCAGTATCGGCAACGTTGCATTTAAAAACTGCAAAAATGCGCAGACATTGACATTGGGCAATTCGCTGACAGAGCTTGGTGCCGGGGCGTTTTCCGGCTGTGAGAGCCTGACGCGCGTTGTCTATCCGGTCTCTCTGAAGGCGGTCGGTGGCATGAGCGGCTGTAAGAATCTTACCGAAGTCGTGATCCCGGATACGGCGACGGAGATCATGCAGGCGGCTTTCTCCGGCTGCACGCAGCTGCAGGAACTCAAATTGCCCTCCAGCGTAAAAACGATTGGTAGTTATGCTTTTGCTAGCTGCGGTATTCAGGAGCTGACGATTCCGGACGGCGTCGAAATATTGGAAAAAGCTGTTATGCAAAGCTGCGCGAATCTGCAGCGTGTCTCGCTTCCGGACAGCATAACGGAGATCGGTGATTCTGCATTTGCCGCATGCAACGCTCTGAAAACGATCAAGCTGCCGAGTAGCCTGAAAACAATTGGATACGGCGCGTTTATGCTCTCTGGCCTGACAGAGCTGACGATTCCGGACGGTGTTACGGCTCTGCCGGATGGTTTGTTTTACCGCTGTAAGAATCTTACGAGCGTAACGATCCCGGGTACTGTAAAGCAGATTAAAAGTAATGACTTTTTCGAGTGCACAGCGTTGACTTCTATCGTTATTCCGGAGGGAGTCGAATGGATTAGTCAGTACGCCTTTTTGAACTGTACCGCATTGGAGACGGTCTGGCTTCCGCTTTCCCTGAAAGCGATTGAAGAGAGCGCGTTCTCTTTCTGCACGAATCTGAAGACAGTGGAATATGCCGGTTCTCAGGACGACTGGGATCAGGTTGCCTTTGATAAATTCAGGAATGAGTCGCTGGTGAATGCGCAGATGCATTTTGCCAACCTGCTCACGGCTGACAAGTTTTCGGACGTGTCCCACAACTGGGCCTATGACGGCATTAATTATTGCTACACGCACCGCCTCATGCGGGGCATTGACGGTGAACGGTTTGCGCCGAAGGCGACGACAACGCGCGCGCAGATTGTACAGATCCTCTATAATCTGCAGGGTGAGCCGGAAGTTTCAGGTCCTATGCCGTTTGATGATGTCTTCAACCACTGGGCGGAGAAGCCGATTCTCTGGGCCTATCAGACCGGCGTAGTTGCCGGCACGTCCGACACGACATTCGACCCGGATAAGCCGGTCACGCGCGAGCAGATTGCGGTCATCCTCATGGGCTATGTCGATCGGATTCTCAAGCTGGAGCATACCTGGGAACCGGCAGATTTGAGCGGCTATCCGGATGCAGGCAGTGTTTCTGGCTGGGCAAAGGACGCACTGGCCGATGCCGTGGCACTGGGTCTGATCTCCGGTGCAAGCAACGGCGGCCAGACATATCTCGATCCGCAGGGCGGCGCGTCCCGGGAGCAGGTCGCAACAATCCTGATGGAGTTTTGCAAAAACGTTATGAACAAGCAGTGATATGCTTCCCCATGCAAACCGGGCAGAGCCGCAAAAGCGGTTCTGCCCGGTTTGTCTGCTGTGTGCGGTCAACGATTTGCCGTGCCTGCGATGTAGCACTCCTCGGCTTCCTGCTGCGCATGGATCAGCAGCAGCCTTGCCTCCTCGTAGTCGTGAGTGTTGATGTGTTCCACGGCGTCGCTCAGCGTGTTGAAGAGGGTGAAGTACAGTTTCTTGAAGTCCATGGTGATCTCCTTTTTGTTCTGCGTATTTGCAGGTTCCGGCGCGTCTTCCGGTCGCTGCGATGCGCAGTTTAACACTGAATGGAGTAGAAACGTGTCGAACGCTGTAGATGCCGAAAAAACTTCATAAAATTCAAATTTTTTGTCAGGCATGGGACAATCTTTGTGCCAAGCGACGAAAAGCAAGTGCCCGCACTCCATAATGGAGCGCGGGCACGGATTGTTTATAGCAGCTTGATCAGGATCGTGACGGCACCCAGCAGGATCAGCACGACACCGACAATACGATTCAGGCGCCGGATCTCACAGCGGTTGGCGAATTTTGCGGAGACGACCGCGCCCAACAGGCACGAAGCCACGACGATTGCCATGGGCAGCGGAAAGAGCTGCGCGCCCAGCGAGATGTGGCTGACGGCGCCGGTCAGCGCGACGAGCGTCATAATCATCGTGCTGGTGCCGACGGCGACGGGGCTTAACCAGTCTGTGAAACAGCTTTCCGATCAATAATTTCTATTACACACCCGTTGCACACCGTATCGATAATTTGCATGCAAAAACGGAAAAATAAAAAGTCCTGTATTCCTTGAGAATACAGGACTTTTTACTGGTCCGAGTGAGAAGATTCGAACTTCCGGCCTCTTGAACCCCATTCATACGAAAATGTAGTGTTTTCAATGCTTTGCTGGTTTGGAGTTTGAAACGAGTTTGAAATAGGATTTTCTAAATTGCGTCCGTGATCTTCCGCAGGTCATCCAGATCCACGTCCTGATAATACCGCGTCATAGATATATCGGTGTGCCCGATCAGCTCCAGCATATCCTTTTCCGGTGCTTTGATGCGCTTGGCCAGCGTGGCGAACGTGTGACGGCAGGAGTGCGGCGTGTACTTATGGCGTTTTACGCCACCAGCCACTTCCACGATCGGATTGTCAATGCCGGCGGCTTCGAGCGCCGGATAAAATGCGCGATCCGTAAAAGCACGCAGCGTCCAGGCGTTCCCGGCATCATCGCAAAACAGCGCGCCGCTGCTGCGGCCGCCAGCGACGCGGTCGACGATGGCCTGAATCTTCGGGGACGCGGTGACGGTGCGTCCTTTACCTGCTGCCGTCTTCGCGCCGCCGACCAGACAATGCTGCGCGCGGTCGTAGTCCTTCACGTCCAGCGCAAGAAATTCGCTCGGCCGGAAGCCCAGGTAGATCATGCAGTACACATAATCTGCATATGGCACGACACCGACGGCCTGCCGGATCTTTTCAATCTCGATGTCCGTGAACGACGGCCGGTGCGCGGCAGCTTCGCCTTTGACGGACAAAAACTGCGCCAGATTCAGGTTCTCCGGGATCAGGTGGCGCGGGATGCCGTACTTATACATCAGGCCGCAGGTGGCGCGCATATTTTCCTTGGTGCGCTTTCCACGTGGGCATTCGTCGATGCAGTCCTGCAGGTCGTCAATATCCACGTCAGATATTTTCATCATCAAGATCGGCGAAAAATATTTGATGGCAGCACGGTAGCACCCCAGCGTGGAATCGTCCGCCTTATGCGTGGGAAACCATGCATCATACAATTCCTTAAACGTTGGATCGCGGCGCTTTGCCTGCGCCTTTTTCAGATCCGGAAGCGCCGCGAGCGCTTCTTTTTTCGTGACAAAGCCGCACTTCGTGCGCGTTTTTCGGCGCATTGTTCCGTCCGACTGCACGATATACCCAAGCGTCACACTGGCGCGCCATGTGCCGTTCGCGGCCTTATACACATATCCTTGCCCGTTTCCGCGCTTTTTCCGGCGCGTGACGGGCGTTTGCGGCTTTCCGCAGGCGCAGCAGAACCGGCTGCCGTCCGGGATCCGCGCGCCGCATTTTTTACATTGCATTTTTTATCCCCCTATGATACCATAAAGGGGCAGTTACCCCTTTAATTGCGATTGGTGGTTTTCTGCACGGCCGTCTCGGTGTTCCAGCACCGGGGCGGCTTTTTTTATTAAGCGATAATCGCAAAGGCGATAGCAAGCGGGACATACATGAGATAAAAGCATCTATGATAGAGCTTTAACTGCTCCTCCATGGCTTGCATGCGCGCATCGATCTTATAAAATGCTCTCTGTGATTCTTTTTCGAGCCACTTCTTCCGAACCGGCAATGGAAGCGGCAGGCCAAAATCGTCTTTCGGCTCAGGGATACGGTGCTGCCTCTCTGCATCTGGCTCTTCCTCGTAGTCAAAGCCATACCACGGGATATCAAAATGAAAGTACCCGCGCTTGATGAGCGCGTTCGCCTCGAAAAACATGGCAAAAAACAGCGCAACTGACGCAGCCAAAAAGACATAAAGCAGGATGCCTTTTACGGAGTCCGGGACCAGCTTTTTGCACACTGCGGCGGAGAAAGCTGCGCAGCCGAGCAAGCACGCAGGCCACTGGGAGTTCTCCTCAGCCTCCTGTACAAAGGACGTAAGCCTTTTGAGGCGCACACATCGATGCAAAAGCCAGAAGTAGTCGTCCGAAAAAACATCGTATTCCGAGAGACGCGGCAGCTCAAAATCCTTGTCCAGGTCGATATGGATCTCCCCGGCGCGGTAGAGGAACGCGCAGACGAATGCGGAGAGCGCTACGGCGCAGAGCGTGAGAACAATAGGCAGCACCATCCACCACATTGAGACCACACCTTTCAAATGTTTTCGCTTAATTTTACCATGCTGCGCAGGATATGTCCACTGAATTACACTGTATTACATGGCATATTTTTTGGCATTCTATCTATACGGACTCGCGTTTGAAGAAAATAACAAAAAGTGTGCAGTATCCTGCACATTTTCAACACGAGGCCGAAAAAATGTGATAGGATTGCGTCAAATGATAAATCACGTGCGCGAATATCGGGAGTACAAAGGCGTCAGCCTGCGCTGGCTGGCCAGAAAGGTGGGGTGCGGGGCAAGCACAATCAGCGCGATCGAAAGGGGGAAATGTGTTCCCAGCGTTTATCTGGCGCTGCGGATCGCAAAGGCGCTGGGGACGACCGTGGAGAGCTTATGGGAGGGAGAGCTATGACGGATGAGAGGCAGAGGGAATACTTACTGGCAGAGATCGAGCGGCTGCTGGCCGCGGCGAATGACCGCACGCTGAATTTGACAGCCATGTTTTTGCGCAGACTCACAAAGCAATAGAAACCACCAATCGCAACAAAGAAGCGGATCAGGAAATCAATCCTGATCCGCTTCTTTGTTTTCTGCGGTGATCTGGCGGGCAAACGCTTCGATGTCCGCCCAGCGTTCCTCCGGCAGCCGGGACAGCGCCAGAAGAAAGCGCCGACGAAAATTGTCTTCGTCGTCCTGCATGGTGTCGGCGACGAAATCCATGATCTCCTGGTCACGCGAGATCTGGATAAACATCTCGCCCTCGCCGGTGCGCAGCCAGGTCTCGTTTACATTGTATGTTTTGCAAATCAAACTGACCACGGCGTCAATAGGCTCATTTCTGCCAACCTCGTAGTTGGCAACGGCGCCACGCTTAATGCCGATTTTTTCGGCGAATTCCTGTTGCGAAAGGCCGAGAGCGGTCCGGACTGCTTTGATGCGTTCGTTCATTCGTATCACTCCTCGCCTAAGAGAATAGCGCAACATTGTGAGAATGTCAATGTTTTTTCGCAACAAAAGCACAAAATTCTCTTGACATCAGTAACAACGTGACGTATTATAGTAACGAACTCACAAACAACCGTAACAAAAAGACGATTCGCGTGGAACAGAAAGGAGATGAACAAAATGCTGACGAATAACGAGCAGAAAACCATCGAGCGGCTGGCGACGGTCATGCAGAGCATGGACGAAATGCAGAAGGCGCAGCTTTGCGCTTTTGCGGAAGGGCTGGCGATGGCGCTGGAGCACAGCAAGCGCGCGTCCTGAGCGCGCCTGCCTGACACAATATATATATAAAAGGAGGAAGGCACGATGACACTGGAAGAACTGGCCGCGAAGCCGTCGGAGATCCTGACGTGTGCGGACGTGGCACCGCTGCTGGCCTGCAGCCCGTGGACGCTGCACGAGCAGGCGATGGAAGACCCATACGCGCTGGGCTTCCCTGTGATCGTCGCAAAGCGGCGGGTGAAGATCCCGAAGCGGGCGTTTATCCGCTTTATGCGCGGGGAAATGGAGAGAGAGAGAACATGAAGGTATTCGGAGATCCGCGCGCGCGGGCAAAGGCGCGCAGATACATCGTGTGGTGCGCGGAGGACGTGCTGTTCTGCACGGGGCTGTTCGGCGGCATCGCGCTGGCCGGGTGGGTGTTCCATGTGATCTTCACGGCGCTGGGGGTGGCATGATGGAGCATCTGAACATCGAACCGCCGGTTGAACCGCCGGCATACACCTGCCCGCGCTGCCCGGTGTGCGGCGAGGAGGCGGACAGCTACTACAAGGACAAGTGGGGAAACATTGTCGGCTGCCCGGAATGCGTGCAGGAGGTAACATCGTGGGAGACGTGAGCGGCGACATCTACATCCACGGAGGGCTGCCGCAGAGCCGATACTGCAGCACGTGCGCGCATTATCAGACGCTTTCCGGCAGTAGCATCGGCGGCAACTGCGGCGGCGGCGCAAAGAACAGAGGAAGGAGAAAACGAAGATGATCACGAAGACGACGACCGTCGGCATGACGGAGGAACAATGGCACGCCGAGCGGCGCAAGAGCATCGGCGGCAGCGACGCCGGGACGATCCTCGGGCTGAACAAATACAGCTCGCCCTACGCGCTGTGGGCCGAGAAGACCGGCCGCGTGACACCGGAGGACATCAGCGACCGCGAGGCGGTGCGGCTGGGGCACGACCTGGAGGACTATGTGGCAAAGCGTTTCGCCGAGGCGACCGGAAAGCGGGTGCGGCGGGAAAACCACTTCCTCGTCAACAGCGACTATCCCTTCGCACACGCACTGCCGGACCGCATGGTGATTGGAGAGAACGCGGGGCTGGAATGCAAGACAACGTCCAGCTTCGAGATCCCGAAGCAGTGCGCAGAGGGCGAATTCCCGGCGGTGTGGTACTGCCAGATCATGCACTACATGATGGTGACGGGCGCGCCGGTGTGGTATCTGGCGGTGCTGTGCTTCGGGCGGGGCTTTTACTGGTTTCGTGTGGAGCGCGACGAGGGCGAAATTTCGGCGCTGGCGGCTGCCGAGCGGGAGTTCTGGGATTATGTCCGGAGCGGGACAGAACCGCCTGTGGACGGAACGGACGCGACAGCGGAGGCGCTGCGCACGCTCTATCCCGACAGCAGGGACGGCGAGACGTGCGACCTCGGTGCGGTGCAGTCAGCCGTGCGCAGCTACACGGCGCTCGGCGAGCAAATCGACGAGCTCAAGCGGCTGCAGGCGGAGCAGGCGGCGGCCATCCAGCAGTTTATGGGCACGGCGGAAAAGGGACTGTGCGGCGACGTTTCGATCACGTGGAAGACGCAACAGCGCAGCACCTTCGACCGCAGGAAATGGGAAGCGGCGCACGGTGCGATCCCGAAGGAATACTTCAAGACGTCGCAGGCGCGGCCGTTCCGGGTGACGAGCCGATGACGCCGTCGACACCATGCAGGGACTGTCCGGGAAGATATCCCGGCTGCCACGCGAAATGCGGACACTACGCCGAATTCCGGCGCGGAATGGACGCGGCAAGGCTCGCGCGGCAGCGCGACAACGATATCCTGCGCTACATACGCGAGAACCACGAAAAACGAGAATATGTGAAAAAACAACCATAAAAAAGAAAAGGGGAAAACACATGAACAGACAGGGAAACATGGTCCAGATCAGCCCTGAGCGGCTGCGCCTGTTTTGCAGCAAGAACGGCGGCCAAACGGTCGTGAGCGAGACTCTGGGCTACGGTAAAAGCTTCATCAGCAACGCGCTGCACTCCGGGAAGATGAGCCGGGCGGCGAACAAACTGCTGGCAGCCACATATGGCATCCCAGAGAACTTTTTCCTCGCGCCGGATCCTCCGAAAACGGCACAGCCGCCGGAGCCGAAGGCCGCGCCGCAGGCGAAACAGATGGGATACGCGCTGCGGCTGCAGGCGACGGACAAGCAGGTCTTCCTGCTGCTGGAGCACGACGGCGAGAAGGTCGGCAGCGCATACTCGAAGCGAAAAGACAGCAGCGAGCTGGCGCTGACGCAGGCGATCAGCTACGCGGCACACATGATCTACAAATTCTGCGAACAAAAAACGCTGCAGGAATCTATGGAGGGCAAGTAAGCATGGAAAAGAATCTGATCCAGAAGCAGGGCGGCCAGATGAGCGCCGCGAAGGCCGAGAAGAAGACGATGCAGGCATACATCAAGGCGATGGAGCCCGCGATCAAGAAGGCGCTGCCGAGCGTGATCACGCCGGAGCGGTTCACGCGCATGGTGCTCTCGGCGCTGTCGTCCACGCCGAAGCTGGCCGAGTGCTCGCCGCAGTCTTTTCTTGCAGCGATGATGACGGCGGCACAGCTGGGCGTTGAACCGAACACGGCGCTTGGGCAGGCGTACCTGCTGCCGTACCGCAACCACGGACAGATGGAATGCCAGTTCCAGCTCGGCTACAAGGGCCTGATCGACCTTGCTTACCGCAGCGGCGAGGTGAGCGTGATCCAGGCGCACACGGTGTACGAGAACGATGTGTTCGAGTACGAGCTTGGAATGGATCCGAAGCTGCGGCACGTACCGGCAAAGGCCGACCGCGGCGAGGCCGTCGCCTACTACGCGATGTTTAAGACCAAGGACGGCGGCTATGGCTTCGAGGTGATGAGCGTGGACGATGTGCAGCGGCACGCGCAGCGCTACAGCAAGAGCTACGGGAGCGGATCGAGCCCGTGGCGCTCCAACTTCGACGAGATGGCCAAGAAGACTGTGCTCAAGCGCGCGCTGAAGTATGCGCCGCTGAAGTCTGACTTCGTGCGCGGTGTGGCGCAGGACGAGACGATCAAGGCCGAGCTGAGCGACGAGATGTACGCCGTGCCGGACGAGACGGTTTTCGAGGCCGAAGGCGAGGAGATCGACAGCACGTCCGTGGACACGGAAACGGGCGAGGTGATCGGCGATGCTGAATAAGATCGTGATCATGGGCCGTCTGACGCACGACCCGGAGATGCGCCAGACCGGGAGCGGGACGCCGGTGACGTCCTTCTCCCTCGCGGTCGAGCGGGACTACAGCGGCAGGGACGGCGGCGAGAAGCAGACGGATTTTATCGACGTTGTGGCATGGCGGCACACGGCGGAGTTCGTCGACAAATACTTCTCCAAGGGCGATATGGCCGCCGTGAGCGGCCGCCTGCAGATCCGCGACTGGACGGACAAGGACGGCAACAAACGCCGCAGCGCCGAGGTCGTGGCGGACAGCGTCTACTTCGGCGGAAGCAAGCGCAGAGAGGCAGAAACAGCGCCTGCTGCATACGATGCGCGCCCGGTCGCTGTGCAGCCGACGGAGGCCGACATGGAGCGGCTCGACGAGCTGGTGAGCGCATACGACAACGTCGCATACGCCGACGACATCGACGGCGGAGACCTGCCGTATTAAGGAGGGCGGAGCACATGGCATGGATCGAACTGCATCAGACGCTGCCGACGAATCGCAAGACGATGCGGTTCAAGCGCCTGCTGAAAATCAAGACGCCGCAGGCCGTCGGCCATATGTGTATGCTGTGGCTCTGGGCAATCGACAACGCGCCGGACGGGGATCTTTCCCCGTTTGGCGCCGACGAGATCGCAGAGGCCGGCGGATACACGGGCAAAGACCCGCGCGCATTTGTGGACGCACTGGTCGGAGCGGGATTCGTGGACGACGACGGCACATCCCTGATGATCCACGAGTGGTATGACTACGTCGGTAATCTGGTGGACAAGCGCGCGATCACAAAGGCGCAGAACCGGGAGCGCGCGCAGAGATACCGCGACAAGCGCAAGCAAATGCGCGTGACGGAAAGCGTGACGGAGCGTGACGATGTAACGCAGCGTAACGCTGGCGTAACGCGTGACGCGAGCGAACGCGCAGCGTTACGTAACGCTGACGTAACGACCCTATACAGTACAGTACCGTACAGTACCAATACAGTACCCTGTATTTCTGAAGAAAGAAAGGTAAAAGAAAGAACCCCGGAGGTGCAGCCTGTGACCGACGTGACGCCTCCGGAAGCTGTCCGGCCTGACGTGCTGGAGACGAAAAACAGATTGATTGTGCAGGCGGATATGCCGAAGGGCCGGAAGCTGGACGAGCTGCCGGAGGGGATGCGCCTTGCAGACCTGCCGTTTATCCGGCTCTGGCGCAGCAAGGGACGCGACGTGCGCACGGACACGGTAACGCTGGCCATTGATACGTATCTGCGGGAGCGGCCTGCACAGCCGGACGAAAGGGCGGGTGAGGCGTGTGCCGAGCGGTAGCTTCCGGCAGGTGTATGTTAAGTGCCCTTTTTACCTGTATGACGACGGCGCGGGGCGCATCTGCTGTGAAGGGATCGCGCCGGAGACGACGGTGGCGACGATGTTTCGCCACCGAAGCCAGATGCAGCAGCATATGCGGATCTTCTGCGAGAACGCATACGCCTGTTGCGAGCTGTACCGCGCCGTGATGACAAAATACGACGAAGACGAGGAAGGAGACCAATGATGGCAGAAAAAGAACGAAAGCGCGCGGACGATCTTCCGGCCGGCGCTGTGGAGCAGGTAAGAGAGCTGCTGAACCGGCCGCGCTCGAGCGCAGATTTCTCGCCGGCAGCGCGCTACGCGGTGCAGCGGCTGGCGGATTATGCCGAGCAGGAGCATGAGCTGCGCGAGAAAGCGGAAACCAGATTCTGCGGTGAACGGCGAAAGGCGCTGGCGTTTTCCGCAGAAATGGCGCGGCAGGAACGCACGATCGATGACCTGCGGCAGCAGCTGTCGTTTATGCGTCAGGCGATGCAGGATGCGGGGGCGTGAGGCATGGACGTGGTAGAATTTTTTAGCGAATTCAGACGGATGTGTAAATCGTCCAGCGATTGCACAAAGTGTCAGTATCACGGTGACAAATGTGATAACGCCATCGATCTTTTTGAAAAAACTGTTGCGGAGGTGGAACAGTGGTCTCGGGAGCATCCGCGCAAGACGCGGCAGGATGCGTTTCTGGAGCAGTGGCCGGAAGCGGAATTAGTTGACGGCATCATCGATGTTAAGCCGTGCCGTCTCGTGGCGGCTTTTCGGCTCGGGCAAGAGTGCCACAAGACTTTTTGCTACGATTGCCGTCGCAAGTTCTGGATGCAGGAGGCGGAGTGATGGAACGATTGACGAAGCGCGATACCGATGGACAGGCAATGATGGACTGCCTGAAATGTGAAGCGGATTGGACGGGTAAGCATGGTAAGCCGATGGATGACTGCACCGCGCTGTACTGCCGCAATCGCCTCAAGGCGCGCCTTGCCGCCTACGAGGACACGGGGCTGACGCCAGAGGAAGTCAACGACGCCGTTGTAGGGGCGAAACTGATGGCGAAGGCGAAACTGGTCTCGGCGTTTGGCGTCGCGGCGGAGAGGCTGCGCGAGCTGGCGGAAGCAGACAAGGAAGGGCGCGTGGTGGTGCTGCCGTGCAAGCCAGGTGACCTGCTTTGGACATTCAGCAGTTATCCGGTCGGGCAAGTTTACAGTTTTCAAGTTTGCAGTTTTACTGTGACAGATATAAGAACCCCTAATGGTAGGACGATGATGAACACATCGCGTTGTGGCGTTATAGATGCGCTCGCTGTCGGTAAGACCGTATTCCTCACCCGCGAGGAAGCGGAGAAAGCATTGGAGGCGATAAAATGAACAGGCTGTGGGATTACTGCTCGTTCTGCGGAAAGCGCATCGAAACTGGCGAAAAGTGCTACGGTTTGCCAAATGGAGAGAGCGTCTGCACGGATTGCTGTGTTGCGGAAAACGAGGGAGCGGCGGGTGCTGAAAAAGAAAAGCTGGAGGTGCACGATGATGACAAACGCTGAGCTGGCGGATGCCCTGGGATCACTCGCCTGCCTCGGCTGCGGGCACGAGCACAACTGCGGCGTCCACGGCTGCGACCTGATGCGCGAGGCGGCGGAGCGCATCAAGCGCATGGACAAGCAGCTGCGTGAATATGGAGACTGCCATACATGCGTGCACGATAAGCCTTGCGGTTATGATGATATCACGTGTGTCGCGTGCGAGCGATCCGAAAATTGGGAGTGGGGTGTGAGCGATGGCTGAATACATAAACGAAGCGGAAGTGCTGCAGAGAGCGCTGGACACCTACGGATCCGTTCCACAGATTGCGATGGTGTTTGAGGAAATGAGCGAGCTGCAAAAGGAGCTGTGCAAGTACCTGCGCGGACGGGGTTCGTTCGAGCATATTGCCGAGGAGATCGCCGACGTGGAGATTATGCTCGAGCAGATGAAAATGCTGTTTTGCTGCACGGATGATGTGCGCAATGAGCGCAGGCGCAAGGTAGAGCGGCTGAAAGAGAGGCTGGACAATGGCTGACCAAATGCAGTTATTTGACACATCTGAGAAGCAATCAAGTAATAGCACGGGTAAAGCTAAACGTAAGTGGGAAAATGGCTTCCAGAGATGGAGCGACCGGCACAGTGCAGATGGTGGTGACTCTTTTGGGTGCTGTGGATTCGGCAGTATGTGTGACTATTGCGATGATAATTCGTATGGACGTCCGTGTGTCAGGTCGCTGAATGCCATGATCCGCGAAAAGCGTCTGAAAATCGACTACGAAAAGACTGGTTATGTAGAAGCATGGGAGGGGATTTTAGGCAATGACTGAATACATCGAGCGTGAAGCGGCGATTGACGCAATAATGAAGGTGTACGTCAGAACTGCCGGGTACAAGGCGAGAGAACGCGTTTTTGAGGCAAAAGAAGCAGTACACCGATTGCCGGTCGCAGATGTTGCGCCGGTGGTGCACTGCCGTCACTGCCGATCCTACAATAAGCCGCGGCTGGTGCACGATGCTGGATCGAGATATGCCGCCGCACGCTTTCTGCAATCTCGGCGTGCGAAAGGATGACGACGATGCCAAAGAGAGTTAATCCGCGCCGGAGACCGGCGACGATGGCAGACGTGCAGCGCGCAAAGGACACGGCGACGGCGGATGCCTGCCGGGTGACGCTGGCGATCTTTTTCACCGCCCTGCTGGACAAGGAAGGCATGGACGCGGAGCAGCTCCAGCGCATCTGGCGCGAAGTCGAGGCGTTGAGCGAGAGCGTGCGCGACGGATATGTATCAGCACCGGACCTGATCCGCGTGCTGCGAGACGAGTACGAGATCGACATCATAGGAGGATAAAACGATGAACAGACTGGACACCCTGAAGGCCGCCGCCGAATGCGTGTGCGGCAGCCGGGAGGAAGACTACGGCAGCCCGGAGGATAACTTCGCCGTGATCGCTGCGCTGTGGACGGCATACACCGGCACGGACGTCACGCCGAAGGACGTGGCCATGATGATGGCGCTGCTGAAGATCGCCCGCGCGAAAGCGGGCAGCAAGCCGGACACCTACGTCGACCTGGCTGGCTACGCAGCGTGTTGGGCGGAAATTTCGGCGCGAGAGCCGAAGCGGACCGCGAAGTGCGCAGATATCACGTCCGGCGCGGCAGGAGGCGCAGAGACCGGGAAAACGGCATCCTGCGTGAAGCTGCAGCGGATGGACGGATACTATCTGGTGGACGTGGACGGGAATCCGCATCGCTTTACGCTGTGGGAAACCGCAATGCAGTTTATCCGCGAGCACGCCGGTGAGCTGACGTGACGGCGGAGTTTGTGATCCCGACGAGGATGCCGGGAATGAACGAATACACCGACGCCTGCCGGCGGCACGCGCAGGTTGGCGCGAAGATGAAGCACAACAACCAGGAGATCGCCGCGTGGGCCATCAAGACGCAGCTGCGCGGGGTGAAGTTCACGAAGCCGGTGGAGATCACCTACACGTTCTTCGAACCGAACCGGCGGCGGGACAAGTCAAATGTCGCGGCGTTCGGCGTCAAGGTGATCGAAGACGCGCTGGTGATGTGCGGGGTGCTGAAGGGCGACGGCTGGCAGTACATACAGGCGTTCACGTCGCGCTTTGTGCTGGACAAGGAAAAACCGCGCATCGTGGTGCGGATCACGGACGATGGCGCGGAATAAAGGGAAAGCTCCGGGGCGGAAGCCTCGGAGCTTTTGGCGTATTTTGTTACTGCATGGCTTTGGCCATCTCGGCGATCGCGGTCTCGGCAGCGGCGCGCGCCTGGTCCAGATGGATGCAGGCCCAGTCCATGCGGATGTACTGCGGCGATTCGATCAGGTTCTCCGGCATGCTTGCCTGCGCGCGGTCTTCTTCTGCGGACAGATCTGCAAGCTGGTCGCGCAGAGACTCGCACGCGGCGATCAAGGCGCGAAGCCGACGGCGGCGGTCGTTATTCATGGGGCGCACCTCCCTTCGGCGGATCTTCGTATCCCTTCTTGGCGCGGGAGCTGCGGATGACTGCGCCGACACGTGCACCGACATACTGCAGGTCTACGGTGTTGACATTGCCGACGCTGTTGGGATCGCCCGGAATATTTCCTGCGTGCTTTCGCCCCGGTGCTGGGGCGATGTCCGCGCCGTCGGAAACGATGTACAGCAGGATCTGGACAGTGCCGAGGAGGATGTGCGTGATCGCATCCATGCCTGGTGCGGTACGAAAATCCAGATCTGCAATGCCTGCGAGATGGCCGAACGTTTCGTCCACGCACTTTTTGACCGCCCAGCCAGGGCCGATTCGGAGCACCTGCGGGACGGTATGCTCCATGTTTGTGGCAAGCCACTGTACGCGCAGCTCCGTGGAGTTGCGGTTGACATCGTAGTCGATCCACGCAAAAAAGCCGTCGACGCCTGGCAGCTCCGGGTGGTGCGCCTTGACATAGATGCAGCGCCCCGGCAAGCGGGTGAGCTGATCAAACGGGATGATGTCGCTATCGGCCATGCCGCCGGCACGCTTGAGCAGAACGCGGGCCATATCATCGTCGACATCGTAGAGGATGCGGCTGCGCCGCCATGCCCAGCAGGCCGTCAGCTCTGCTGCCAGCCTGACCGCGTCGGGATTCCGCCGGCCCTGGTGTAGGTACGTATAGGCGGCGTTGATCGGCAGCGGGCAGTAGTCCGGCCAGGACAGGCGGCCGGACGTTTTGACGGTCGCGCAGCTGTCCAGCAGCTGATAGACGTCCGGGTAGTCGCGCAGCCACTTGCGCAGCAGCGGCAGAGGGGTTTCGCAATCACGCATCTGTATCGCCTCCAAGCTGCGCCCTCAGCGCGCGCTCGACGTACTCGGATATGCTGCAACCGGCTGCGGCCGCGGCGCGGCGCACCTTATCAGCGGTGTCGGCGCGCACGGAGAGGCTCATCACAGTGCGCGAATCGTCCTCTGCGGCTGGGCCAAACTCGTTTTGATAGGCGTCCACGTCCATGTAGCGCTCGGCCCACTCGCGCGCGGTGTCGTAGGTCAGCGGCAGGATGTCTTCGCCCCACGTCATGCCGTCGTAGTCGCGCGAAGCGTAGCGCGAGAGCGCGCCGCCCTCGCCGTGGATAAAGTATTCCCCGGTGCGCTTGCGGTAAAGCGTCTCGCGGTAAAAGCTAAAGTCAGACACGCTCACCGGACTGCTGTACTCAGCGATGCTTGCCGCCGTGCTAGTGTCGTATAGCTTTTTGTGGATGATCTTTTTCATGGTGGAATTCTCCTTTCGATAACCTCCCGGCATTGCCGGGAGGCTTGTTGTGCGTACTTAGCAGCTCTCGCGTGCTTTCAGTGCGGACTTCGCGGCTGCCAAGAAGGCAACCGGATCTGGATCGTAGTATCCGGTGCAGATACCGTCTACATCCTTTTCAACGCCGAAGCCGTAGTCTGCCAGATCCAGATCGAGCCAATAAGCGATGTACTCCCACATCCCCTCCTCGACGTAGTCCCACGCGGGGACGGCCTCGGCATAAGCGATCAGATCGCCAGCGTCCATGCGCTCGAGCCCAGCGAAAAACTCGCCCCGGCTGCCCTCGCCGGGGCAGTAGCTGCTGGCAGGAATGATTTCCAGATTCTCGTCGATTTTTGCGCCGATTTGCATGTAGTAAGTATCCATAATTTTCTCCCTTTCTCCGGCTTCACCGGTGTCGATTCCGGCCTGTTGGCCTGCCGTGTTTTCCTTTTGATGGTTCAAGTATACAGCAGAGTTTATATAAAGTCAATAGAAACATCGAGTTTATTAGAAATAAATATGCACAAAAATTGGCACTGGAATTGTGCAGGATGCAGAAAATGCCGGGATAGATAAGCGCGGGCGGCCTGGTGTACGATGGACGCGGAGGTGCAATGATGGTGTACCAGGACTGGGATGCTTTGAAAATGGAATATGTCACCACAAAGACGACCTACGCGAAGCTGGCCGAAAAGTACGGCATCAGCATCAGCCAGATCAAAATCGTGGCTGCACGTGATGGGTGGACAAATGAGCGGAAAAAGTTCACCGCACGCGTACAACAAAAAGCGTACAAAAAGGCGTGCAGCCACGAGGCCGACCGGCTCGCGCGTCTGATCACAGCGACGACGGGCGCGATCGACGTAGCGATGCGTGCGATCGGCGACGACGAGCAGTTTAACCGCTATCTTGTCGAGCGGCGCGAGAAGTACGTCACGCCGGTGCTGGCCTGCGAAAAGGACGGCGGAGAGGACGCGGACGTGCAGCTGGTGACGGAGCGGCAGTGGACGGAGGAGCGCACGTACCAGAAGGTGGACACGAAGGCGCTGAAGGACCTGACGGGCGTGCTGAAGGATCTGACGGGGCTGGTGCGCGATCTGTACGGCATCCCGACGCAGGCGCAGGCCGAGGCACAGCGCATCGCGGCCGAGCGGCTGGAGCTTGACCGCAAAAAGGCTGAGGACGGCAGCACGGACACGCACGCGGAGCTGGAGATCGTGGGCCTGCCGGAGGAGTACAAGCGATGATACTGATCGATGCAAGCAAGATCAGCGACAAGCAGGACGCCTTCCTGCGCGACGAGCACCGGCACGTAGCCTATGGCGGCGCGCGCGGCGGCGGCAAGAGCTGGGCCGTGCGCACGAAGGCCAAGATCCTGGGCTGCACGTATCCCGGCATCAAGATGCTGATCGTCCGGCGCACGCTCGACGAGCTGCGCAACAACCACGTGAAATTTCTGACGCCGGAGCTCGCGGGCGTGGCGAAGTACAATCAGAGCACGAAAGAGTATAAATTCGTCAACGGCAGCACGCTGACGCTGGGATACTGCGACGCCGAGAAGGACCTGGGCCACTATCAGGGCGCGGAGTACGACGTGGCCTTTTTGGACGAGGCCGGGCAGCTGCTGCCGGAGTGGATCCGCGAGATCAATGCCTGCGTGCGAGGCACGAACGGCTACCCGAAGCGGACATACTACACGCTCAACCCCGGCGGACCGGCGCACGGATACTTCAAGCGACTGTTCGTCGACCGGCGCTTCGAGGATGCCGAGCGGCCGGAGGACTACAGCTTCATCCAGGCGCTGGTGACGGACAACATCGCGCTGATGGAGGCGCAGCCGGAGTACATCGCCGAGCTGCGCAAGCTGCCGCCGAAGCTGCGCGCGGCATGGCTGGAGGGCTCGTGGGATATTTTCGAGGGGCAGTTTTTCGAGGACTTCCGCACGGAGCCGGATCTGATGGCGGCGCACGAGGCGGGCGTGGACGCGGACCCGGAGGAGCTGCGGGCGCAGCACCGGTGGTGCCACGTGATTAAGCCATTTGACATCGCGGCCGGAGCGTGCCGGGGATGGCACATCCTGCGCAGCTACGACTTCGGCTACGGCAAGCCGTTTTCCTGCGCGTGGTGGGCGATGGACTATGACGGCGTGCTGTACCGCATCATGGAGCTGTACGGCTGCACGGAGACGCCAAACGAGGGCGTGAAGTGGTCGCCGGACGAGCAGTTCAAGCGCATCGCAGAGATCGAGGACACGCACCCATGGCTGAAGGGTCGGAAGATCACGGGTGTGGCGGACCCGGCAATCTGGGACGCATCGCGCGGCGAGAGCATCGCGGACACGGCGGCGCGGTACCGCGTGTACTTCACGCCGGGCGACAACAAACGCGTGCCGGGATGGATGCAGTGCCATTACCGGCTGCAGTTCGACGCGCAGGGGTATGCGCGGATGTACGTCTTCGACACGTGCAGTGCGTTCATCCGCACGGTGCCGCTGATGATGTACAGCCGGACGAATCCTGAGGATCTGGACACGACGCTGGAGGATCACGTCAGCGACGAGTGGCGGTATCTTTGTATGTCGCGGCCGGTAAAGCCGATGCTGGCGGCGGAAGAGGAGCCTGTGCTGGCAGATCCGCTGAATCAGATGAAAAAACCGGGGCGCTACGGCGCGATCTGGTGATAAAAACGGGAGGTAAGTATGGACAATATCGCTATCAGCGGCGCGCAGCCGGGCACGGAGGCGCAGGCGCTCGGCGGGCAGGTGATGCCGCCGGAGGACGTGATCACGCGCGAGCAGCTGCAGGAGTTTTCCCGCGTGCTGCACGAGTACAAGGTGGGCAAGGCAAGCACCGAGCGGCGCATGATCGCGGCTGAGCAGTGGTGGAAGCTGCACAACCAGCCGGAAGAAGAGAAGGCCGGAAACCAGATGTACAGGGGCTTCCGCAGCCGGAGCTCGTGGCTGCATAACGTCATCGTGAACAAGCACGCGGACGCGGTAGAATCGTATCCCGAGCCGAACATCCTGCCGCGCGAGGAAGGCGACAAGCAGGAAGCGAAGATGCTGTCGGCGATCGTTCCGTGCGTGCTGGAGCAGAACGCATTCGACGCGACCTGGAGCGATGCGATGTGGGCGAAGATGAAGTACGGCACGTGCGTGTACAAGATCACGTGGGACAGCAGCAAGCTCGGCGGCCTCGGCGACATCAGCATCGAGCGCGTGAACGTGCTCAACCTTTTCTGGGAGCCGGGCATCACGGACATCCAGAAGAGCCGGTACGTGTACCACACGGAGCTGATGGACAACGATGCGCTCGAGGAGCAGTACCCCCAGCTGCGCGGGCAGCTCAAGGGCAACGACTTTTATGCGTCCAAGTTTTTGTACGACGACAACGTGCCGACGGACCGGAAGAGCACGGTGATCGACGTGTACTACCATCGCGGCGGCGTGCTGCACTACTGCAAGTATATCGGCGATATCGTGCTGTACGCGACGGAAAACGATCCGGAATACCGCGAGCGGGGACTGTACGATCACGGGCTGTACCCGTATGTGTTCGACGCGCTGTTCCCGGTCGAGGGCTCGCCGTGCGGGTACGGATACGTGGATATCTGCCGCAATCCGCAGACGGCCATCGACAGCCTCGGCACGAGCCTCGTGCGCAACGCCGTGGTGGGCGCGACGCCGCGCTACTTTATGCGCGAGGACGGCAGCGTGAATGAGCAGGAGCTGCTGGACACGGAAAAACCGTTGGTGCACGTGGACGGCAACCTCGGGCAGGACAGCATCCGCCCGATCGACTACAACGCGCTGCCCGGAAACTATATCAACGTGTGGTCGACGATGGTGAACGAGCTGCGCGAGACCAGCGGCAACACGGACACGGCGACCGGCAACGTGACCTCCGGCGTGACGGCGGCGAGCGCCATCGCCGCGCTGCAGGAGGCAAGCGGCAAGGGCAGCCGGGACAGCACGCTGGCAGCATACCGCGCATACAGCAAGATCGTGAATTTGTGCATCGAGCTGATCCGGCAGTTTTACGACCTGCCGAGATCCTTCCGGATCGTAGGCGAGCTGGGCATGGAGCAGTTCGTGTCCTACAGCAACCAGGGGCTGCAGCCGCAGGCGCAGGGTATGGCCTTCGGCGCGGACATGGGGATGCGGCTGCCGGTGTTCGACATCAAGGTGTCGGCGCAGAAGAAGAACGTGTACACGCGCGTGAGCCAGAACGAATTGGCGCTGCAGTTTTTCCAGATGGGCTTCTTCAATCCGAGCATGACGGATCAGGCGCTGGCGTGCCTGGACATGATGGACTTTGACGGCAAGGACGGCGTGATGCAGAAGATCCAGCTCAACGGCGTGCTGGCGCAGCGGCTGCAGCAGTACCAGCAGCTGGCGCTGTCGCTGGCGCAGATCGCGCGGCCGGACATGGTGCAGGGCATCGCGGCGGACATGGGCATCGCCATGCCGGCACAGGCGGGCGCAGGCGCAAGCGCCGCGCCGAAGATGCAGGAAAGCGACGAGATCTCCGGCATCAAGGCCGACGAGCACCCGGCCGCTGCGAAGGCGCGGGAGGCGAGCGCGAACGCTGCCCAGCCGGGCGGCGGAGCCGCGATCAAGGGGGGCAGCAAGGCATGATCGAGATCGTGTACGACCGGATGCGGCTGCGGCTGACGGCTGATGGGCACGCGGGCTTTGCCGAAGCGGGGCAGGACATCGTATGCGCGGCGGTGACGATCCTTGTGTACACGCTGGCGGCCACCGTGGGCAACATGGACGCCGCCGGGCAGGCCCGCGGCTCGAGCGTGGAGCTGGGCAGCGGGCACGCAGAGATCGTGTGCGCTGCATCGCCGCGATGGCGCGCGTGCGCGAAGATGATCTGCGACCAGATCTGCGCGGGATTCGATATCCTGCGGCAGATGTACCCGGAGCGCGTGCGCTACGAGGTGCGCGGATAAAAAAATTTCAGAGATTCGAGGCCGAGGGATAGAGAAAGCCCTCGGCCTTTTTGTATGCTGGAGGTGCGAGGGCGCAGGAGCTTTCGCGTGTGTACCTCCTTTCTTCTGTTTCCCATCCATCTCCTTTTCTCTTGGCACCCACGCAGCGGGGAGACTGCTGCGTGGGTATCTATGCCGCTGCGAGGCGCGCTGCAGCGATGGACTGCAAGAGCCGGTGCAACTCCGGCAGGCGGCTGACAGGGTCGTGGCCTACCACAGATTTTTGACGGAGGCATCCTTATGCGATTTGACATTCGGGCGCTGGCCATGCATGGTCTGCAGGTGTTCGGCGGTGAAGGCGGCGCGGGTGGCGCGGCCGGAGGCTCTGCCGGAGCGGGCGCAGGCGCAGATGGTGCAGGTGCTGCGGGCGTAATGGCTCCCGACGCCGGGGAGCGCATCCTGACCGGGCTTGGTGTCCCGGCGGACAAGATCAGCAAGCGGTCGAGAGCGCGCGTATCGGCCATGCACCGTGACGACGGGGCAGCGGCAGAGGCGGCGCAGACGCAGGACGACGCTGCGAAGGGCACCGATGACGGGCAGGAAATGCCGAAGCGCCTGACGTGGGACGAGATCATGGCAGATCCCGAGTACAACGAGCAGGCGCAGAAGATGATGCAGAAGCGGCTGGCAAAGTCGAAGAAGTCCGAGCAGGCGCTCAAGGACCTGGCGCCGGCATTGGAGCTGATGGCGCGCAAGTACGGCATCGACGCAGAGGATATCTCCAAGCTGGACGCGCAGGCGCTGAACAAAGCCGTGACCGAGGACAAGGCGTACTACGAGGAGCGGGCGGACGAGCTCGGAATCCCCGTCGAGGAGGCCATGCGTATCGACCAGCTGGAGCGGCGCAACAAGCTGCTGGAGCACCAGAACGAGCAGACGCTTGAGCAGCGCAGACTGCAGGAGCATTTCGACGGGCTGGTGCAGCAGGCGGCAAAGCTGCAGGAGATGTATCCGGGCTTTGACTTGCAGACGGAGCTGGAGAACCCGGTCTTCGCGCGGCTGACCGCGCCGGGCAGCCTGATCAGCGTAGAGGACGCCTACTTTGCCGTGCACCGCAAGGAGATCCAGACGGCGGCGATGCAGGTGGCAGCGCAAAAGACCGCGCAGCAGATCAGCAACAGCATCCAGGCCGGGCAGCGCAGGCCGGCAGAGAACGGCATCGCATCCCAGGCGGCATCCATTTCTGCCCCGACGACGATGTCGCGCGCGAGACGCGACGAGATCAAGCGCCGCATGAACATCGCAGCGGCGAACGGGGAGAAGCTCTATCCCGGCACGTTCTGACGACGTGTGGCGGCTCCTCCCGGACGAACGATATTTTCTGAATCTGAAAGGGGAAGCTATTTTATGAAGACCATTCTTTATTCTATGCTCGGTCTGCAGCTTTTCGCGGACGCGGGCACGCTGATCAACGCGACCGGCAACTACGTCAACGCCTCGACCGGCACGACGACCGCCTTCTCCGGCACCAACACGCTTGCGCCGGAGCTCAAGACCTTCTACGACACCGAGCTGCTCGAAAACGCGCGTGCCGAGATGTTTTATGCCCAGTTCGGCAAAAAGCAGGCGCTGCCGAAGAACCACGGCGGCACGGTCGAATGGCGCAAGTGGAACACCTTCGAGAAGGCGGGTAAGCTGACCGAAGGCGTGATCCCGACTGGCCAGAAGTTCGGCGTGACCAAGCTCGAGGGCAGCATCAACCAGTACGGCACGTACACCAGCATCACCGACCGTCTGGAGCTGCGCGCCTACGACGACGTGATCCTCGGCGCGACCGAGGAGATGGGCGCGAGCGCCGCAGAGACGCAGGAAAAGCTCATCCGCGACGCGCTGCTGACCAACACGAACGTGCTCTACTGCGACAACCTCAGCGCGGCCGGCGCGTATATCTCCACGCCGACCTCCTGCGCCGAGATGGGCGCCGGCGGCGGCACGAGCGCTGCTGACGGCTACGCCTACCTGACGCCGGACATGATCGCAAAGGCGGTCACGAAGATGAAGAAGGACCGCGTGCCGACCATCAACGGCAAGTATTACGCCGTGATCCATCCGTCCGTCGCCTACGACCTGCGCAAGTCCACCGAGTGGATCGAGGCGCACAAGTACGCCCAGCCGGACGAGATCTACAACGGCGAGATCGGCGAGCTGCACGGCGTGCGCTTCATCGAGAACACCTTCGCGCCTGTCCTGACCGGCACGGGCTACAAGAACAAGAGCGAAGGCGCGACCTACGCGACCTACTTCTTCGGCAAGGATGCCTTCGGCATCATCGATCCGGAAGGCGGCGCGCTGGAGATGATCGTGCACGACAAGTCCGAGATCGGCGGCCCGCTCAACCAGTTCAGCACCATCGGCTATAAGTTCGAGACCAACGGCGCGACTGTTCTGTACACCGAGCGCCTGCTGCGCGTGATGAGCACGTCTGCTTACAGCGCGACGGACGCCGCCAACTGAGGCGAAACCAATATGGCCGGAGGCGCTGCGGCGTCTCCGGCTGATGTGAGAAAGGAGCGTACCCATGGAAACCGAAAAAAAGACTGAGGCTGCGGCTGAAAAGCTGCCGGATCCGTATGAGCTGGAGGAGATCTTCATCCCGCGCGCAGGCGCGAAGGAAGACCCGAACCTGTTCGTGAGCGTCAATGGCAAGAATTTTCTGATCCCGAAGGGCAAGAAGTCCAAGGTGCCGCGCTACATCGCCGACGAGATCCGCCGGTCTGAGCGCGCGCGGGACGCCTTCGAGGCGTTCGTGGACGAAGCGACGGCGGCCGCACAGCAGGCAGAGTAAACCAAAGGGAGGCGGCAGTCACGCCTCCCTTTTTCAGTATAAGGAGCAGAGACTATGACGATTTCGGACGCGATCACGATGGTGGACGCCCTGCGGCCGAACCAGTATTCGCAGGACATAAAGATCCGGTGGCTGTCGCGCCTTGACGGGATGATCTGGCAGGAAGTGATCCGCACGCACGATGGCGGCACGGAGACGTTCGACGGCTACGACAGTTCGTCGATGGGCAGCACGGAGCTGCTCGTCGGCAGCCCGTATGACGAGGACGTGTACAACAACTACCTGCAGGCCATGATCGACCGCGAAAACGGCGAGGCGGGCAAATACAGCCAGAGCATCACGCTGTTCAACGCGGCGTTCTCGCGCTGGCGCAACTGGTATAATCGCGCGCACATGGCGAAGGACCCCGGAACATTCCGGTTTTGATGGAGGGATGACAGATGCCGACATATCCGACGATTAAAGAAACGGCACGCTCGCAGCAGGTGACGGATACCTTCGGCGGCTACAACCACAACCTCAAGATCCCCGAGGGAGAATTCTACGAGATGGAGAATCTGTGCGGCGACGATTACCCGCTGCTGGCGACAAGAAAGCAGCGAAATACACTGCAGGCTTTCGGCGGAAACCTGCAGGCGATGGTATCAAAAGGGGATAATCTTTACTACATCGCAGGATATGACAGCACGACAAAGACCTGCGGCTTCTATGCCGGCGACGAGAAAGTCATGGATCTGGCGTACGCCGGCGGCTTGAAGCGGTTCGTGAGTATGGGCGCATACCTGCTCATCTGGCCGGACAAGGTGTGGTACAACACGGCCGACGGCACGCACGGGAACATGGAAAAGATGTTTTCCGCTGCGGCTGGGACGTACCTGTGGAGCGCGGTAAACTCTATCTCCGGAGAAGAATCGTTCACGCTGTACTGTATTTGGAGCATCCAGCCGTGCAGCCGGGACGGCAAGACCGTTTACACGACGAGTGAGGCCGGAGAAGCAACATCCGGGACGGTAGAAGGCGTGACGTATCATCCGCTTTCACCGCTCAAGCCGTCGGCACCGAAAGACGGCGACGCATACATCGACAGCGGCACGAGAACACCGTACATCTACAGCAAGGGAAAAGACGAGTGGCTCGCGCAGGATGCTCCTGTCGCAAGGTTGAGATGCAAGGGCATCGGAAGCGCATTCGCGGCCGGCGACTACGTGCAGATCTCCGGCGTGGACACGAGCACATACTTCGGATCTTCCGGTGGAGACAATCTTGCAGACGGGACGTATCATGCGGTGCTGGACGCCGGTGATGACTGGGTCGTAATAGATATTTATGCTCCGGGCGTGGCGGTGTGTGTTTTGAAAAATACGCCGCCGGCAGAAGGGTATGTCAAGGCGGCGATGGACATTCCGGATATGAGCTACGTCATCGAGGCGCAGAACCGCCTCTGGGGCTGCAAGTACGGCACGGTGAACGGGAAGCTCGTCAACGAGATCTACGCGAGCGCGCTCGGGCGCTTCGACGTGTGGCACAAATTTGCAGGCGTGAGCACGGACAGCTACGCCGCGTCGGTCGGGTCCGACGGCCGCTGGACGGGCGCCGTGAATTATCAGGGATACCCGCTGTTTTTCAAAGAAGACCGGATGCACAAGGTGTATGTGTCCGCGAGCGGCGCACACAGGATTCAGGAGTACACGATGCGCGGCGTGCAGCCGGGGGGCGCAAAGAGCCTCGCGGTGGTCAACGGTGTGCTTTTTTACAAGGCGCGCGACTGCGTGTGCGCCTACGACGGAAGCGGCGCACCGACGGACGTGAGCGAGAAGCTAAATCTGGATTCGCTTTCGCGGCCGGGCACCACGATAAGCATCGCGGCGGCGTACCGTGACAAATATTATCTCTACCTGCAGATGAGTACGCCTCCGGGAAGCCGACTGCTCGTTCTGGACACACGGCGCGGGGCGTGGTACCGCGAGAACCTGCCGAGCGGCAGCATTACCGACTTCACGGAACTTAATGGCTCGCTGCTGTGCGCGGCCGGCGGCATCGAGGAGATCGCGCACGACAACCAGGTATCCGAACTGATAGGCACGGAAGAAGGCAATGTGGCATGGAGCTGTGAGACGGGGCTGATCGGTTACAGCACGGTGGAGCAGAAATACGTCAGCCGGTTCAACATCCGCATGAGCCTCGCGCAGGATGCGTACATGGACGTGCTCGTGCAGTATGACTCCGACGGTGTGTGGCACAACCAGGGCCGCATTCAGGGCGTGGGAACGCGCACATTCATGCTGCCAGTGCGTCCGAGGCGCTGCGACCACTTCCGCATCCGGCTCGAGGGCAGCGGGGACGTGCGCATCTACAGCTTCGCAAAGATATTCGAGGCGGGGAGCGATGTGTATGCTGACATTTGATTATCCGCAGACGTATGCAGTGACCGGTAGCGCGGAGGAGCAGGTCGCGCAGCTGCGTGCGTACATCTGGCAGCTCGTGGACGTGCTAAATCAGATGGACGGCGGCGAGACGGAGGCCAACAGTTGGCGCGGAAACGGCGCGGTGACGAGCGTAAACCGCGTGCCGCCGGACACTTCCGGGAACGTGCAACTGACGCCGAAAAACGTCGGCGCGGTGGATGAGGATGAAGAGCTGACGGTCCTTGAGATCGTTGATATGTGGAATAACGCTTAGGGGGAGAACTATGGCGGCGAAATACGCAGGGAAGAACGCCCTAAACAAGCTGATGCAGCTCGTCAAGACGTCGCTGTCCAGCAAGATGGACAAATCAGGCGGGACTTTTACGGGCAACGTCTCCGGCAAATACTTTACCGGCACGTGGCTGCAGACGACGGAAGCAACCGACCTCGGCCGCGTACCCGGAAAAATTGCCGTGCTGGATGAGTCCGGCTGGGTGTACTACCGGACACCAGCGGAGCTCAAATCCGATATCGGCGCAGACTACATAGCAGAGCAGGGCACGACCGGTGTGTGGACGTGGCGCAAATGGGCATCCGGGATCGCCGAGCTGTGGGGCGTTTTTAGCGCCGACTCTTTGGCCGTGGATACTGCGTGGGGGTCTGTATATTATGGCACATGGATGCACATGGCCGTCAACAAAAGCGGGCGCGAATATCCGTTTGCATTTACGGACACGCCGGCTGTCATTGCAACGCCCTATAGCCCATCGACCGACTTCTGGCTGCTGACGGACAGCCAAAATAATCTCGGCACGCCGCAGACACACGCACCGGCATATGCTTGTGTGCTGCCGGCAAGCGGCACAATTACAGGTCCGCAGATACACTACCACGTTATCGGCAAGTACAAGTAAAGGAGGCCACGCATGGCAAAGAAAAACTACAACGGTGTCGAGTTTGACGACAGCGTGGATTATGCCGCGCTGATGGATCAGGCGGCGGCTGCCGGGAACAACGAGAAGGCGGCCGTCCTGGAACGAAAGCGAAACGCGAAGATCCAGGACGGCGGCATGGACTACGAGACGACAAACCAGTACGCGCAGTATCTGCCAAAGGTGGACACGCCGTATGACACACAGACGGACTACGCCTCCCTGATGGAGAAGGCTGCGGCCTCCGGAGACTACACGAGCGCGGCGCGGTATGAAAAGCTGCGCAACGCGAAGATCAAGGGCGAGGGCCTGGACTACGAGACGAGCGATTACTACTCAAAGTACCTGCCGGAAAGCCGCTACACCTATGACCCGAGCAAGAACGACGCATACCAGCGCGCGAACGATCAGGCGACGGCGATCTACGACAAGATCATGAACCGCGGCGAGTTTGCGTATGACGTGAACAAGGACAAGCTCTACCAGCAGTACCGCGATCTGTACGCGCAGATGGGGCGCGGCGCGATGGAGGACACCATGGGGCAGGCGGCGGCGCTGACCGGAGGCTACGGAAGCACATACAGCCAGAACGCCGGGCAGCAGGCATACAACGCCTACCTGCAGAAGCTCAACGAGGTCGTGCCTGAGCTGTATAATGCAGCCTACAACCGCTACAATCAGGAAGGCCAGGACCTGATGAACCTGTACAGCATGGCGCGCAGCAACGCCGACAGCGCCTACGAACGTGACTACAACCAGTGGTACAACCGGCTGCAGCTCGAACGCAGCGGCGAGGACACGACCTACAACCGCCAGCAAACCGAGGAGAACCGCAGGCTCACGCAGGAGGAGACGGACTACGAGCGCAAGCAGAACGCATGGAGCCGTCTGTCGTCCCTCATCACAACGACCGGATACCAGCCGTCGGACGAGGAGCTGGCGGCGGCCGGGATGTCTTCCAACGAGGCGGCGTATCTGCGGCAGTATTACCAGCAGCAGAAGGCAGCAGCGTCAAATAAGAGTGGGGGGTCGGGCGGCGGAAGCAGAGGAAGCAGGAGAAGAAGCGGGAGCGGATACGGAGGCGGCGGAACGCAGCCGGGGAAGACGGATTCACCGTCCCCGTATGCACACAAGCCCGGCAGCGGGATTACGCACAACGACATCGACATCACGGACGCGAGCGCAGTAGAATCCGCTGCGGCCGTGGCGGGCAGAGTGAAAGAGATGATCAAGGAAGGCGTACCGATCGCGGACGTGAATGCATTCATCCGCAGCGCGTCGGAAAACGGCCTAATCTCGGACGACAGCGCCATCAGGCTGAGATACATGAATAACTCCAGGAAGTGAGGGGCACATAGATGACAGTCAAGAAAGCAGCAATCTCCATTGGCGATTGGCTCAAGAGCACGGGATTCTCCGCCGAGAAAACGCTTGCTTCGGCGCAGGAGCAGCGTAAAAACCTGCTGCAGCAGATGGACAACGCGAATGCATCGTATCTAACCGGCGAGAATCGCGGCGCGCTGCAGAACGCATTCAGCAACTATCAGGCGACCATGAACGTGCTTCGCGGCGCCGGCTATGACACCGGAAATGACGTCGACGTTCTGCGCAGAGCCGTGCACTCGTCCTTCGACTTCCAGAACCAGTTCAAGGATGAAAACGACTTCAACGTGTCGTATGCCTACCCGAAGAAATACAAGGGCAAGACCCGCACGGACGTGAATGCGGCGCTCGCGCAGCTCAAGAACACGCCGGGGGCCGAGGCGGAATATGACTGGCTGAACAAGAACCAGATGAATTACTGGTCTGCGGACGAGCTGAAAGAGCAGATCAACGCGTGGCGAAATGAGGTTTCCGGCATTGAACGGCAGCGCCGGAATATGCCGCGCATGGCAGCCGGGAGCACGGACGCAGACTATGCCAAGCGCCAGCAGGAGGCGCTCGCGCTCTCGGGGCAGATCGATGAGCGTAAAGCGAAGATCGGGGAAGCGCAGAGCCTGCTCACGAAGAAGACCTACGATAACGAGATCAGCAAGTGGGACACGCAGATGCAGAAGGCGCTCTCCGACTACAGCAAGGCGCTGAGTGTGAGCGAGAGCGCGAACACGGAGATGGCGATGGCCGGAAACTCCGCATTCGTGGTGCAGAACAGTGACTACGCCAAAAACGCGCGCAACACGGTGCGCAGCTTCGAGCAGCAGCTGCGTGATTACGGCTACAGTGACCAGCAGATCAACGGCATCCGTAACTACGCGCTCACGCAGCAGCACGCAAACGAGGCTGCAGAAATGGCGCAGCAGGTCGCGCAGGAGGCCAAGGAGCATCCGTGGCTTTCTTCCGCTATGTCTGTCGGCACGAATATGATGGCCGGAGCGGGCGCACTCGACATCGCGGCACAGAATGCGCTGAACGGGACAGACCCGTTCACGGGCGAAAAAATGGCTGTCGACCGCTATACGAAATCCATGGTGCCGAGCACGGTGACAAACACCATCCGCGGGAGCGTTTCCGAGGATATGAGCGGCATCGGGTCGTTTCTGTACAACACCGGTATGAGCATGGCGGACAGCATGGCGACGCTGGCCATCGGCGGCGCGACCGGCCTGCACGGCGCGGCGGATGTGATCCTCGGCGGCGCGGCGGCATCACAGGCAATCACGGATGCGTATGACCGCGGTGCTTCTGACTCGCAGGCCATGTCGGTCGGCCTGCTCTACGGCACGGCCGAGGCGCTGTTCGAGCACATCAGCCTGGACAAGCTGCGTATGTTCCACACGTCGGCAGCTGCGGGCAAGAAGACCGTGAAGACGCTGACAAAGGATATGCTCAAGCAGAGCTTCGTGGAGGGCAGCGAGGAAGTTTGTACGGATATCGCAAACGTCATCTCCGACGCGATCGTGATGGCCGACAAGAGCGAGATCAACCAGGCAATCGCTGCATATCAGGCGGGAGGCATGAGCGAGGACGAGGCAACGCGCAGGGCGTGGCTTGACTGGCTCGGCCAGACGGCGCAGGACTTTGCCGGCGGCGCGATCTCCGGCGGCGTGATGACCGGTGGCGACATGGCGCTCAACGCTGGGATGCGAAGCGCGAATTACCGCGAGACCGGCCGGCAGATCACGGCCAACGACTACGCGGACATCCTCCGCCACGCTGCAGAGGAAAGCGGCGACGAAAACCTCCGGAAGCTGGCCGGGAAGAAGCAAACAAACCGCAACACCGGCAAGCTCTACGAGGCGACACAGGAAGCAAATCTCACGCAGGCGGTCTCTGACCGTCTGGGTGCGCTCGGCACGCCAGAAAACGACGTGCAGGAGCTGACCGGCCTCGTGGTCAAGCAGATCAAGGGGCAGGAGCTGACGCGCAAGGAACAGCGGAAATTTGACGCCAGCAAGCAGGCGCAGCGCGCGGCGAACGAGTATGCGTCCCTGTTCACGCGGGATGCAGACCGGACCACGAACGCATGGGCGCGCAGCCATATGCGTGACGCGGCCGAGCTGGAGCGCAACGCGATCTATGGCGGGGCGCGAAAGACTGACGCAGGGCAGGCGCAGACACATCAGGCGGAGAAGAACGCCGAGGTGCAGGTAAACGGTGAGACAGCGCAGGTGCAGGCACTTCGATATGACCAGGAGAGCGGCAGCGTGGAGATGTCCGTGAAGGCCAAAAACGGCGATGTGCAGCGTGTTTCCGTGAAGGACGCCAAGCTGCCGGAGGGCACGCGCCTGCTCGCCGAGAGCGCTGAAAAATACGGCGAGACCGCACCGCAGATGTATGCCAACTACCAAAACGGGCAGGACGTGGAGCGCTACGCCAGCGCCTACGAGGTGGCATACTCTTACGGCCGTGCGGGCGTGAAAAACTACGCCGTGCTCGAGAACAGCGGCGCAGCATCGTATCTGACACCGGAGCAGCGGAAATTTGCCTACGAGACCGGCCTCGCCGCGGCACGCAGGGAATCTGACGCAAAGATCGCGGCGGCCAAGAGCGGCGAAATTCAGGCCGGCAGCGTGACGCTGGAAGGCGGAAAGCTCGGAAACGTGACGCTCGCCGCCGTGAACACGGCCGGCCTGACGCGCAAGCAGACGGCGTCGATCGATGTGGCACGCAAGGTGGCCGAGGCGACTGGCGTGAACGTTGTGTTTTTTGAATCGCAGACCGGAGAGGACGGCAAATACCTCGGCATGAACGGCGCATACCGCGATGGCACGATCTATCTGGACGTGAACGCAGGGAAGAACAGCGTGGGCATTGGCGAGACGGCTATCCTGAAGACGATGGCGCACGAGCTGACGCACTTCATCCAGCGCAACAGCGGCCAGTATGAGGCGCTGAAGGAATTTATGGCGAACCATGTGCTTGAGAGCGGCGACAGCATCGAGCGCCTTGCCCGGCAGAAGCTCGACAACGACTCGACCGGCGAGCTGACGATGGACGGCGCGATGGACGAGGTCGTGGCCGATGCGTGCGAGATGATGCTGCGCAACACCGAGGCCGTGCAGCGGCTGGCGAATGAGAACCGCAGCCTTGCCGAGAAGATCCGCGACTGGATCGGGGATTTCGTCAAGAAGCTGCGTGCTGCGTTCAAGGGCGACCGCGCGACGCACGACGAGGCGAGAGCCATGCTCGACCGCATGGTGGAGCTGCAGAAGCTCTGGGACGATGCGCTGGTGGACGCGGCGAAGGTGAAGGCTGCAAACGGTAAAACAGACTTTGACCACGCTGGTCAGGTAACGAACATTGCCGGGGAAATGGTCGCCACGAGCAACGGAGAAGGCGGTGCTGTCTTTTCGCTTTGCACATACGACGAGGGCGGAAGAGAATATCTTGACAAATGGCTCGAACGAGCTGAGGAGAGAAAGCGCATCACGCGCGAGGACGCGAATGACATCAGAAATCAGCTCGACTATATCTACCACATCTGCAAGGAGTATGAAGGGAAATATGCACCGTTCGGCGCATGGAGCAATGCTGAGGTGGTGTACGACGCAAACGGGAAACCGCTGTTTTCCGTCGTGAAGCAAAATGGCGAATACGCCATGAATCTGGATTTTTCGCTCGTATGCAAAAAGCGCAGGACGCTCGACGCGGTGCTCAACGAGCTCGTTCGGCGCGGTGTGGCAAACAACATGAACCTCGGGGGAGAGACCCTCGTGCGCGTAAACGACATCATCCGAGAATACGGCTTTGAGACTGCATGCAAAATGTGCTTTGTGGACGCAAAGCGTTTCCGCCAGGCGGATGTGTCTGACACGTTCGCAGACCTGTACAACGGTCTTGTGCGCAGTTTGGTTCCTGCTGGGTCTGACGCTCAGATCGATTACTTTAATTACGGCGGGGACAAAACGAAGAAAAGCAGCGGCGCCGGCATTGACACACTCGCGGATTCTGATCTGGATTTCTCCCACATAGACGAAGTTCTTAGGACTTATGGGAAGCTCACATCCGAGTACAAAGCAGCGAAATACATCCGCGAAAACGCAGCCGCGAGAAAGCTCGTACAGAGATCCGATTTCCTTGCAAGCGACGGCTTCAGCACCGTAAAACGGGAGAACCCGGAGCTGCTCAAGATCTATAATTCGAAGAAGGGCTCTGCCGGCCCGAAGGCGGCATTCGGCGATGTGCAGTATCTCAACGATATTCTGCACAAGGGAAACTGGCGCGCGAAAAAGGCATATGCAGTAGGTGGCGTCCGCGCGCAGAGCTTCAGCGATTACGTGGCGCGTATGGTGTTTGACTATATGCAGATGATCGCCGAGCTGAGCGCAAAGAAGCTCCCTGCGCACGCGTACACCAAAGAGGCGCTGTTTGTCAAGCAGTTTGGTCTGACCGGAATGAAGATCAACATGAGCCTGATGCCTGCCATGGTGGAAGGCGGTGTCGCGCCCGGACTCGACGCGAACGGGAATTACGCATGGGCGGACGAATCGTTTGATTACGATACTGCTGTGGAGCTGCAGAACGCAGATGGGTATCGGAATAACTGCGGCACGATCTGCGTGGGCATTTCCGACGCGCACATTCGCAAGCTGATGTCTGACCCGAACATCCGCATGGTCATCCCGTATCACAAGAGCGGAATCAACCCGGTCGTTGCGCACATGATGCGGATCGGGGAATACCCGGACTACACGGGATACCAGAACACGCGCTACGCAGACGGCGTGAAACTGTCGAAGGAAGACGCGAAGCACGAGCCGAATTTCAACCAGATCCTGCACGACATGGGCACGAACGGAGATCCGCGTGCCGCGGCGCAGAAATACCTCGACTGGTGCGAGGAACACGGATATCTGCCGAAATTTGATCAGTTTGCGTACAAGTATGTAAACGGCGAGCGTGTGATGGACGAAAACTACTACAAACTTCTGGAGGACTTCACGACGCTCGTTGACGGAGAATATCACGCGCAGGAAGCCGTGAAGATGGTGTTTCCGGACGAGAACAGCGCGTTCGGTTCGATCGCGGATCTGATCCGCGAAGGGCTTGAGGAGGACGCCGTCGTGGAGGGAATGCGCTCGGAGCGTCTCGGAGAGATCTGCGACAGGATCGAGCGCGAGCTTGGAAACGCAAACGCCGCAAAAGAAAACGCCGCCGGTGGCGGCACGCAGTTTTCCGAGCGTGACTATTCCTACGAGGTACTGACAGCGAAGCCGGATATGCGTGTGACGAACGTGGACGACCGTGTGTCATACCGGCCGGCACGCGAGGCACGCAAGGAAATCGTCGCGCGCGCGATCGCAAATGCGAAGAAAATCGGCCGGACGAACGAAAACGGCAATGCCGTGGTGCGCGTGGCAGACACGGGCGACGAGGTGATCTTGAGCGCGAAAGGGCTGCGGCACGGGCTAGACAGGCGGTTTTCTGTGAATGCGCCGGTGACGCTGAAAGCCGGTGAAATCATTCGGGATGCCATCCGCATCAACGAATTCACGCCGGAAAACGCGCAGGTGGATGCAAGCTACGCGCTGATCGGTGCAGCCAAAAACGCAAAAAACGAACCGTACATCGTACAGTTCGTTGTAAACCGTATTTCCAATGAAGTGACAGACGTGGACGTGCTGTATGCAGTGAATGCAAAAAAAGAGCCGGGTGCATTGCTGCCAGACGTCACCGGCACGGATGCGCCAGCTATTCTTACCGACTCTGTTATCAGTATACGCTCGCTGCTGGACTATGTCAATCGGTATTTCCCGGACGTGCTCCCGGAGAGCGTGCTGCGGCACTACAACCACGACCGGCGGCCGGATGGGAAGCTGGGCGAGAATGCACTTTATCAGCGGCGTGACGACACGCGGACAGACCGTGATGTGCTCTCCGATGCTGCGGACGGCGACGCGGCAAACGTGCGCGAGATGGAGATGCTGCGCGAGTACCGCGAGAAGCTGCGCGAATACACGAGCGCATCGAAGCGGCTGGAGAAGCAGCGCCAGATCGCGCTGACCGCGACCGACAAGAGCGAGCGCACGAAGGCGGCAAACCGTGCCAACAACGCAGCGCAGAGAGTGAGCAAGCTGGACGCGCAGCTCACGCGGATGCAGAACGCGAAACCGCTGCGCGAGCTGGTGGAACGCGAGCTGAAGACGCGCGACAGTCTTGCCAAGGAAAACGCCATGCTGCGCGACCGCGTGGAGTATTGGCGTGGGCAGACGCGTCGCACGAAAGAGGCAACCACAGACCCGGAAGCCGTGCGGGGAGCCGCGAAGGATATCATTGAGCGGACCGGCAGCAGCATCGGCGTGGACGAGGTCACAGGAAGACTGCAGGAGCTGTACGACGGCATTGCCCGCGCGACGAGCGAGAACGGCTTGAGTCAGGAGGATATCTGGAAGCACGCGTATGATCTTGCGCACGACATTCTCGACGACGTGAGCGTCAGGGAAGACACGATGTACCGCGAGTATGCAGACCTGCGGAGGTATTTCAAGGGCCAGCAGCTCGTCGTGTCCGCGGCTGACCGCGGGGAAATTCCGGACTTCGGAGATTTCCGGCGGAGGAACATGGGCCGAATGCGGCTGAAAAACGGCGAGCGGACGAACATTGACCAGGTTTACGCAGAGCTGAGTGAGCTGTACCCCGAATTATTTGACCAGAACCGCGAGAGCCAGCCGAGCGACCAGCTCTACCGCATTGCCGATGTGCTGGACGCGGTGTACTCGTTCACGGAGTACAACCCGAACGCGAAGTATATGCGCGAAGCGACGCAGAGCGTGAGCAACGAGATCCTTGAGCAGTTTTTCGACCTGCCGCAGCAGAGAACGTTTGCCGACCGGCAGGCGAAGAAGGACGAACAGCAGAAGACGCACTACCTCAACCAGATCAACGAGCTGCGCGAGGCCAATGACATGCGCATCGCGGAGTTGCGGGCGCAGAACCGCAAACGGCTGCAGGAAGCCATAGAAAGAGAGCGCGAGAAACGCGACGAGCAGATTGCGCAGCTGAAAGACAGGAACGCGGAAGATAAGGCGCGCCGCGAGGAAAGCGCGGCTGTGGCGAAATACCGTCCGCGCATCGAGCAGAAGGTGAAGCGCCTGAGCGATTGGCTGCTGAAAAACAGCGATAAGGAGCACATCCCGGAGCCATTGAAGCTGGCGGTGGGCGAGTTCCTGGAATCCATCGACTTTACAAGCAAACGGGCGCTGGGCGGCGGCGCGCTGACGAAAAAGGACATTCAGCGTTCACTCCGGTATACTGACCGGATGCAGAAGCTGCTGGACAGCCTTCGTGGCCAGAACGAGGACGGTACAAGCGACCTCGGGCTGTATCTGGACATTCCGGATGGATTCCTCGATGAGATGCAGAAACACATCAACACTGCATCCGACATCATCAGCCAGAGCCCAGGCGAGAACGTTGTGAACCGGATGAACGGCGAGCAGCTGCAGCAGCTCGACCGGATGCTCACGATCCTGACGCGCAGCATCCAGAACGCGAACAAGCTCAAGGCCAACGCGCACTTTGAGACCGCACGGCAGGCGGCGCAGGCGACGGTGCTGGAGCTCGACCGGCTGGGGCAGGCCAAAGGCAGAACGAAAGCTGGAGAAAAGGTGGCTGGTTTCTTCAGCTGGGATAACACGACGCCGTACTACGCTTTCCAGCGCTTCGGCGAGGGCGGCAAGGCGATCTTCGAGGCGCTGTCGGCCGGCTGGGATCAGATGGCCTTCAACACGAAGACGGTCATGAGATTCACGGAGCAGACCTACAAGCCGGAGGAAGTGAAGGCATGGTCGAAGGAAACGCACACGCTCAAGCTCGAAAGCGGAAAGATCGCGAAGATGACGACTGCGCAGATGATGGCGTTTTATTGCCTGTCGAAGCGCGAGCAGGCCATCGGCCACCTCCTTGGCGGCGGTATGCGCGTGGAGGACATCCAGAGCAGCGGGCGCAAGGAAAACATCAAGCAGGCGGAACCGTTCCTGCTGACGCAGGAGGACATCGCCACGATCAACGGCGCGCTCACAAAGCGGCAGCGTGAGGTGGCGGACAAGCTGCAGAAGTACATGACGCAGCAGGGCAGCGAGTGGGGCAACCGCGTGTCGATGGAGCGCTTTGGATATCGCGCGTTCACGGAGGAGAACTACTTCCCCATCGAGACGATGGACTCCAACCGAGACGCGAAAGATCCAGGAGCGAAAGAGAACGATATGTTCCGTCTGCTGAATATGTCCGCCACAAAGAGCCTTGTCTACAAGGCGAACAATGCGCTCGTCGTTCACGACATCTTTGACGTGTTTGCAAACCACATGACGGACATGGCGAAGTATGACGCGCTGGCGCTGCCGATCCTCGACGCGATGAAGTGGTACAACTACCGCGAGAGGCAGAAGCTCGAGAACGGACACGTGCTCACGACGACGGTGCAGCGGTCGATCGAACAGGCATACGGCACGGGCGCCAACAAGTATTTCACGACGTTCATCAAGGACCTGAACGGCGTGAACGAAGGCGGCCGCGGGGAGGGCTTCGCAAAGAAGATGCTCTCCAACTACAAGGTGGCGGCCGTGGCTGCGAACCTGCGTGTGGCGCTGCTGCAGCCGACAGCGTATGTGCGCGCGGTCGGCGTGATGGACCCGAAGTACCTCGTAAAGGCATTTGCGGAGGGAAAAAGCGCCTACAAAGAGGCAGAGGCGAACAGCGGCATCGCGCTGTGGAAGCAGATGGGCTTTTACGACACGAACATCGGCAGGGGTGTCCGCGACCAGATCAAGAACGCCGGGACGTGGAAGGACTCGACGGTCGAATTCCTTATGAAGGGCGCAGAATGGGCAGACCGGCTGACGTGGGGGCGCCTGTGGAACGCCTGCAAAGCGGAGGTGCGTGACAAGCAGAAGCTGACCGGCGACGCGCTGCTGAAGGCGACGGCCGAACGCTTCCGCGAGGTTATTTATTCGACGCAGGTGGTGGACAGCACGATGACACGCAGCCAGGCGATGCGCGCGACCGGTGTGTATGGTGCTGTATCTACGGCCTTTATGTCGGAGCCGACGCTGTCGTACAACCTGCTGCTCAAGGCGTACACGGACTACACGGCGGAGCTGCGCGCGACCGGAGGCAAAAAAGAAGCGTGGAGAAACGCAAGCGGGATAATTGCAAGAGCGCTGGCGACCTATCTTGTGTCGGCGGCTGCTTCGGGGCTTGTTGAATCAATCGTGGACGCCTGCAGAGACGACGACGAGTACGCCACGTGGCTGGAGAAGTACCTGAGAGCGCTGATCGGCGCGAAATACAAAGACGGAAAGCTTTCCGGCGTGAACCCGCTTGAAAGCAACCTGTTCATGGACGTGGATATCCTCTCGAAGCTCCCGATTCTCAAGGACTTCATGTCAATGATCTCTGGGTACGAAAACGACCGGATGGACACGGAATGGATTAAAAACCTGATCGACGCGTATCGAATCTGGGACGAGACGATCAAGCTGGAGACCGGCGAGCTGGACGAGCCGACGGACGTGACGTACAACGGCAACATGACGCTGTACGGAAAGATCTATAAGACACTCAAGGCCGTCTCACAGGCGACCGGCCTGCCGATCAGCGCGGCGAGCCGAGAGGTCGTAACGCTCTGGAACACCATCGCCGGAGCTGCCGGCAAGGGCGACGAGTGGACGATCCACACCTATGACTCCGGGCCGGAGAACCAGATCAAGTACGGTCTGAAGGACGGTTACCTCACGCGCGAAGAGGCGCAGCAGCTGCTGGTCGACAAAGGGCTCGCGGACGACGAGGATGATGCGTACTGGAAGGTTGACAAGTGGGCGACCGGCGAAGGAAAGTACGATGAGGCGCTCGCTGCGGTGCTCAGCGGCGACAAGGCCGCCTTTGACGCGCAGGCCAAGGAGCTGAAAGAGCACGGCATCGGCGAGAAGCAGCTGCAGTCTGCGGTACGCTCGCAGACGAAGGAGTGGTACGTCGGTGACGACGACGGAAAGCGCTCGATCACGAAGGAACAGGCGCTGAAGATCCTGCAGCAGTACGGCGGGAAGGACGCCGACGAGGCGCAGAAACTGGTGCAGAAGTGGACGTGCGAGGTCGTGACCGGCACGGACTACGACGACATCACAGATCTCTATCTCGACGGGAAGCTCACGCGGTCTCGCGCGGTAGATATGCTGGTGCGCTACGGCGGGATGAAGCAGGAGGATGCGCAGAACAAGATCGCCACGGCCGACTTCGTCAAGGCGCATCCGGAATGCGACGGCATCAGCGTCGAGGCCGTGCAGAAGTACGACAAGCAGGCGAAACCGGCCGGTCTGGACGCGGGGACGTTCTGGGAAGCGTACCAGTTTAAGAACGATGCAAGGACGACGCGCGACAGCAACGGCACGGCCATCAGCGGTCAGGGCGCGATGAACAAGGTCACTGCGTATATCGACGGGCTGAACATCAGTTCGGCACAGAAAAACGCTCTGTTTTTGTGCTTCTACAGCCAGACCTCGCTCAACAAGATCCGCTGGAGCAATTAAATCTGAGGAGGGATAGAAATATCCCTCCCATTTTTATATTGTAGAATCAATGGAAGGAGGCCACCACATGACAATCACAATTGCGGACAAACGCAGGGCGCTGTGGCAGTGGGACACCGGGCGGCGCTTGCGCGTGGGTAGTGACGTGGAGCAGATTCACTACCAAAACCGCGCGCTTGGCTGCAGCGTGGACGTGGACGTCGGCGCAGATGGCACGGCCATCATCCCGGACGAGCTGCTGCAGGACTGCCACACGCTGACGGCCTACGTCTACGTCACCGACGACACCGGCGCGTACACGATGGTGCAGCAGGACTTTATCGTGCACAAGCGCGCGAAGCCCGCCGGATATGTATACACACCGACAGACCAGATGACGCTGCAGACGATCCAGCGCCAGATCGGCGACCTTGCCGACCTGACGACGGGGGAAAAGACCAACCTCGTGGCGGCGATCAACGAGGCGGCGCGGACAGGCGGCGGCACAAAGTATCAGATCGGCAGCGGGCTGATACTGGACGCCAAAACAAACACGCTTGCTGTTGATACTGCGGATGCGGTAGAGCGGGACAACACGAAGCCCATTACGTCCGCCGGTGTGTATCTGGAAATCGGCAACATTAACGCCTTGCTTGCGACGATCTGAGGAGGAACGTATGAGTACACAAACTGAAATCGCAAGATTGCAGACTGCGCGCAACACCATCCGCACCAAGATGGTCGCGCTTGGCCTTGGCACGAGCACGGATAAGCTGGACAATTTGGCGGCGGAGATTGATGCCATCGACAATCAGGGCGCTGTTGATGCCAACGTCAAGGAAGGCGAATCCTACACGATCCCGAAAGGCTACCATAACGGATCCGGAACAGTCAAAGGTGTTGCTGGTGGCGGAAACTACAACTTGCAGGCAAAGACTGTCACGCCTGCAACAAAGCAGCAGTCCGTGACACCGGATCAGGGGTACTACGGCTTGTCGGGTGTGACCGTCGGAGCCATCCCGGACAACTTTAAGGATGTGAGCGCCACGACTGCTGCGCCAGACGATGTGCTCGCAAACAAGATCTTTGTAGACGCGAACGGCGTAACACAGGCGGGCACCATGCCGGACAACGGCGCAGTGTCCAAGACACTTGACGCGACCACCGGCAACCAGTCCTATACCGTCCCTGCCGGCAAGCACTCCGGTAAGGGCACGGTCACCATCGTGCTGGAGACCAAGACCGCCACGCCTGCCACCTCTGCCCAAGACATCACGCCGACGGCCGGCAAGGTGCTGGGCAAGGTCACGGTCACGGCGATCCCGGCCAAGTATCAGGACGTGTCCGGCGTGACGGCGACGGCGGCGCACGTACTTGCCGGTAATAAATTCGTGACGGCGGACGGCACACTTACTGCTGGCACGATGGCCAACAACGGCGCAATCAGCAAGACCATCGACGGCCTCACCGCGACCGAGGTGACCATCCCTGCCGGGTATACATCTGGAGGTAAGGTTTCGATGACGGCAGACATCGAGACCGCTTTGGCAGCAATCTAACGATCGGGGTGCACTATGAGCGTATCAAGTCAAATTACACGCCTCAGTCAGGCAAAGGCGGCCATTAAGGCGGCCATCAAAGCAAAGGGCGTGGATGTGCCGGATGCAACGCTGCTCGACGGCATGGCCGACGCCATCAAGAGCATACCCAGCAAGGACAATATCGTCCATGCGGATATCCCGGACTACATCAAGACG
>OHAN01000340.1_pt1 | contig 49031 bp, 47 predicted proteins | sample 1577121 | NCBI WGS metagenome assembly OHAN01 (sample SAMEA3541554, study PRJEB24748) | human gut metagenome | biome: human gut; feature: human-associated habitat; material: faeces | place: China | collected 2012 | reverse complement strand
CCTCTTTCTTCATCCGACTTCGTTTTGTTGTTCACAAACATAGTATAGCGCTAATTTTGTTTGTTGTCAACTATATTTGTTTATTTTTTTCATTTTTTCTTTATTTTTTATATAATAAATTTTTAAAATACTATAATTATTAAAAAGTTTATATATAGCTTCTTTATTAATATTGTATAAATTCTCTTATTTCTTTTTTTGTATCCTCTAAATCTTTATCATTTGCTACATTTAAAACATTAACATTAGGATATTTTGCTTTAATTTCATCTGACATTTCTAGATATATTTTTTGTTGTTTTTTACTATTTTCAGCTTTAAATTCTGCACCTTTAAAAACAGCTTTTCCGTCTCTTTTTAGTCTCTCGACGTATTCATTTTCATTTTCTAAATACAATGTTATATAATATATTTCAAAATCTAAATTAGCAAATTCATCTAATAATTTTTCATAAACATCTGTAAATGAATACTGTTTTACTCCTAATCTACAATAATTTTCCTCCGTAAAAAATGTTCTATCAAAAATTAAATTAATACTTTTATTTTCCATCTTTTTTATATATTCTATTAAGTCAACATACATATCTTCTGCTTTTTTCTTGCCTGCAACTGTGCTATCTGCTGTTCCTGACATTCTATACAAATTTGAATATGGTAATGTATGTCTTAAAAAATCTGTTATTGTCGTTTTTCCTGCGCCTTGTGGTCCTTCTACTACTATTATTTTTGAATTTGCCATTTTTATTTCTCCTCTTTTTCTTTATCTTCTATTTTTTCATTTTCTGTATCATCTTCTAACATTTTATTAATTGAATTCATTATATCATCCATATTATCATCAAAATCATCTTTTACTAAATTAAACATTATACGAACTCCCTTCAATATATTTTACAAAATTATTATACTATTTTATCTTTTCTATTTCAATAAATTTATAGATTTTTATTAACATTTGTAGTAAAATAAAAATACTTATTTCAAAGGAGGAACAAAATGAAAAAATTTGAAAAATATTCTACAAATCCAGAAAATCTAAATTGGGAAAAAGCAACAAAAAGAGAAACTCCATTATATCCAAGAAATAATGATATAAGAAATGATTTTGAAAGAGATTACACAAGAATAATACACAGCAATGCATATAGAAGATTAAAACATAAAACTCAAGTTTTCTTTTCACCAGAAAATGACCACATTTGCACAAGAATTGAACATGTAACACATGTAGAGTCTATAAGTTACTCAATTGCCAAAAACTTAGGTCTAAATACAGAACTTACAAAGGCAATTTCTGTTGCTCATGATATCGGACACAGTCCTTTTGGACATGAAGGTGAGAAAATATTATCTGAAATTTCAAAAAGAGATTTAGGTTACCCTTTCTGGCACGAAAAAAATGGGTTAGAATTCGTTGATAATGTTGAACTTTTAGAAGATAACAACAAATTTATGCAAAATCTAGATTTAACATATGCCGTAAGGGATGGTATAATTTCTCATTGTGGAGAAATTGATGAAAATTGTGTACGTCCTAGAACAGAGTATATAAATTTACATGATTATAATTATCCAAATCAATATGCTCCATACACATGGGAAGGATGTGTTGTTAAAATCTCAGATAAAATTTCTTATATTTGTCGTGATATTGAAGATGCTATTACTTTAGGAATTTTAGACGAACATGTTGATGAATTATTTTCATTATTAAATATAACTTCTGGAAATGAACAAATAAACAATACTATTATAATAAACAATTTAATACATGATTTATGTGAAAATTCTTCACCAGAAAAGGGATTATGTTTTTCTAAAAAATCCCTAGATTTGATGGATAAGATTAAAGATTTTAACTATAAAAATATATATTCTTGTAAAAGAATTTTGCCTTCTAGACGTTATTTTAATCTTGTAATAACTGAAATTTATAATTTATTAAAATCAACTTATGCGGGTTCTAATACATTAGATAATTTGAAAAATCTAAGTTTTACATATCCAAAACTTGGAAATGGATTTATTGATTTTATTCATAATTATTATGATTTTGGAAATCGAGATGAATTAAAATTAAAAAATAAGGTTTTGTTTTCTATTGATAATGAAAAGGATTTTTGCAAGGCTATTATTTACTATATTTCTGGTATGACTGATAATTTTGCTATTGAAATTTATAATGAAATTATACATTTTTAGGGATTTAGAGTTCAGTGTTCTAAATCTCTTTTAAATATTTTGTATATAAAAAAGAGGGATTGGGAGCACTGTCCCCGAATCCCCTAAAAGAGGGATTTTAAAGAACGTCCCTAAATCCCTTCTTCCCATCAACTATTCTAGTAACAAGCATTGAAGAAACATCATCTCCAACTACATTTAGAACAGTTGCAGGCATATCTATTATTGTTGCAATTATTGTTAATATTGGCAATGATGCAACAGGATATCCTAACATAGTTATAATTAACATTTCTGATATAGTTCCCCCACCTATTGGAACTGCTGTTATTAGTAAATTTGCAAGTAATGCAACACCTAAAACTCCAAAAATATCTCCTGCTGTTGCTAAACTTGTTCCAAATAAACCTACTAAAAACATTATTTTAAATACTGACCCTATTATAGAACCATCTTTGTGGAAGCTTGTTCCTAATGGTATTGTTGTTTCTGCTATATCGTCTGGAACTCCCATTTTTTTTGTTGATTCTATATTTATTGGTATACAAGCTGCACTTGAACATGTTCCCATCGCTGTAACTGTTGCAGGAATAACATGTTTCCAAAATGCTCTTACTCCATTTTTTCCACCGGCTATAAATGCATATACACTATACATTATAAAATAATATAATATTGCAATTATTAGATATACAAAAAATGTTTTTAAGTATCCTACTGCTATTGATGTTCCAAAACTTCCTATAAATGAAGCCATATAACATCCAAGTCCTATTGGTGCATAGTACATTATAATTTTTACTATGTTTTCCATTACGCTATTTGCTGATTCTAGTACTTTTCTAAATGGTTCTCCTTTTTCTCCTGACATATTTATTGCTATTCCTACTATTATTGAGAATACTAAAAGAGCAATTATATTGTCTTTTGAAAATAGTTTTGAGAAATCATTTACTGTAAGTAGTTTTACAGTTCTGTCTGCAATTGTCATATCATCTTCTTCTGAATCTTGAGAATCTGTTGAATTTTCTGCACTTTCTAGTGTTGCTCTTATTTGCTGTCCATCTTCAGTGTTTATTAGTTTTACAAAATATGTACTTGCAAATCCTATTAATACTGCTATAACTGATGTTAGAACAAATACTAATAATATTGAACCAATTATTTTTCCTAGTCTTTTTGGTTGTTTCATTTTTGATATTGCGGTGGTTATGTTTAAAAATATTAGTGGGATAATTATAACTAATAATAGATTTAAGAATAAATCACCCAATGGGCTTAATATAGTTGCTTTTTCTTTAAAGATTATTCCTATGATGCTTCCAACAATTATTGCAACTAGAAGTATAATTGTTGATTTGTAATTTGATAAAAATTTTTTCATAATACTACCTTTCTGTTCGTTTTTCTTTTTAAGCTTTTTTGGAGTTTTTATTTTACAGCTCTAATTTTGATACGAACTCGTTTTTTAAGGTAACTCGAAATATAGTTATATTTCGAGGATTTTTTCTATTATATAATAAAAGTATTCTAAATAGCAAGTATTTAGAATACTTTTTATAAATTAATTGTTAGATTTTGTTACAGTTCACTAAGAATACAGCAGGTGATACCTAAGCATGATAGTTTGAATATATTTTTGAATGTAACAGAAATAGTTTTACAAATTCTTAAGTAAATGATTTAAAGGTTCCTACCACTAGGGTTTGTTAAATCATTTACATTAGAATTTGTAAACATATGTAGGGCAACCGAAAAAATTATGAAAACTATCATCTTTAGGTATAAACCGCATTATTCTTGCTGAACTATAACATAATCTTTTAAATAAGCAAAAAATCAGATTGGTTCTTTTACTATTTCAAAATCAATTTGTCTTAGCATCTTGTTAGCAGAAATAACTCTAATTTTAACTTTATCACCTATTTTGTATGTTGTATTAGTCTTTTCCCCTATAAGTCTTTTTCTTTCTTCATCATAAATAAAATACTCATCACCCAGATTTTCAAACCTGATTAAGCCTTCAACTGTATTTTCAAGTTCAACAAAAATTCCAAATTGAGTAACAGATGAAACAATACCTTCATATTCTTCACCAATTTTATCTTGCATAAATTCAGCTTTTTTCAAGTCTTCACTATCTCTTTCAACTTTAGTTGCAACTTTTTCTCTATCTGAAGATGATGCTGCTCTTTGTTCTGCTTTTTCTTGATATTCTTCAAGCCAATCTTCATCTACAACATAATTGTCTTCTAAATATTTTGATATTATTCTGTGTATGAATAAGTCTGGATATCTTCTTATTGGTGATGTAAAATGACAATAATATTTACTTGCAATTCCAAAGTGTCCTTTGTTTTCTGATTCGTATCTTGCAACTTTAAGTGTTCTTAAAATTAATGTTGATACAACTTTTTCTTCGTCTTTTCCTTTTATTTCTTCTAATATTTTTGATACTTCTGTTGGATATACCTTTTCATTGACAACTTTGATTTTTAAACCAAAATTAAATAAAAATTTGTTTAAGTCTTTTATTTTATCTAAGTCCGGATCCTCATGAACTCTATAAATAAATGGTGCTTCTAACCAATAAAATTTTTCTGCAATTGCTTCATTTGCACTTAGCATAAATTGCTCTATTATTTCATTACTAAAACTTGTTTCATATTTTCCTACATTTACTGCTCTTCCATTTTCGTCTAAATCAATTTTGCTTTCTGGTATATCAAGATTCAAATAGCCTTGCTTTAATCTTCTTTCTTTCAAAATTGTTGCAAGTTCTGCCATTAATTCAAAGTCTTTAATATATTTCTCATATCTTTTTAAAACTGTTTCATCTGATTTATCTATTATTTTTTGTACATCATGATAATTCATTCTTTCACGTACATTTATTATTCCTTTATATACTTCTACTCCTATTGTTTTTCCTTCTGGATTAATTTCCATTGAACATGAAAGTGTAAATCTGTCTTCACCTGCATTTAAGCTACATATTCCATTTGATAGTTCTTTTGGTAACATTGGAATTACTCTTGAAAGCATGTAAATACTTGTTCCTCTAATTTGAGCTTCTTTATCTAAAAAGCTTCCTTCTTTGACATAGTGGCTTACATCTGCTATATGAACATCTAATCTGTAATTTCCATTATCTAATTTTATTACTCTTACAGCATCGTCCAAATCTTTGGCATCTTCTCCATCTATTGTAAAAATCACATGTCCTCTACAATCAACACGGTTTGGTATATCTTTAGAGTCTATTTTATCTCCATATTTTTTGGCTTCTTCTACAACTTGTTCTGGAAATGTTGATGGTAAATTGTATTCTTTTATTAATGATAACATATCTACCCCAGCTTGCTCTGGTGACCCTAGCACTTCTATTATTTTTCCTTCTGCATTTTTTCCTTTTTCAGGATATTTTGTTATTTGTACTACTACTTTATATCCATTTTTTGCTTTCCCAAAATTATTTTTTGAAATAAATATATCTGTTCCAAAGCTTTTTTCGTCTGGTACTACAAATCCAAAATTTTGACTTTTTTGAAATGTACCAACTACTGTATCTTTCTCATGTTTTATTATTTTCTTTATTTTTCCTTCTGCTCTTTTTATTTTATTCTTTTCTTCTATTATTTCAACTAAAACTTTGTCACCATTTAATGCATTTAATGAATCTTCTTTTGAAATATAAATTTCATCTTCATCATTTTCTATTTTCACAAAACCAAATCCTTTTTGATTTTTTCTATATGTTCCTTCTACAAAGTTTTCGCCAATTACTCTATATCTATTTTTCTTGTTCTTTACTATTTTATAGTCTTCTTCTAATTTTTTTAGTGTTTGTGTAAATTGATTATATTCTTTTTTTGGCACTCCTAATAAAATCGCTATTTCTTTTGCTTTCATTGGAGTATAGTTTTCATCTTTCATGAATTCTAAAATAATATTTTCTTTATTCATCTTTATTCCTTTCAAAAAAATTATTTTTGCTTGTACAATCTAAGTAATATTATAACATTTTATAATACTTTCTACAACATTATTTTAAAAAGCTATACACATTATTTTTAAAAAGCTATACACATTATTAAAAAAGCTATACAACTTCATTTAAAGTTGTATAGCCTTTTATATCTAATTATCTTAACTTTTCTATTTCTTCTTTTGTTAATTCTGTAATTTCCATAATTGTTTCTATTGGTATATTTTTTTCTAACATTGCTTTAGCTGTTTTTATTACACCTTCCTTTTTTCCTTCTTTTTTTCCTTTTTCTATTCCTTCTTCCACTCCAGCTTCAAAAAAGTTATGCTCACTTGTTAGTCTATTATATTCTGCCATTATTATAGAATTGTGCCTTTCTCTTTCTTTTGGATCTTCACTTATAAAGTCTAGTGTATTCATTGCTTTTTTTATTTCTTTATTTTCTTTTTCTGCCAACATTATCTCCTCCTTCCTTTGCGTAAATACACACATCCACTGGTCTAGTTTTGTAAATTTTGATGGTTCTTTCTTTTTGTATTTTGGTAATTCTATGTAGTGGAATTCTATGTATTTTGATGCTATTTGTTCTTCTTGTTCATATCCCATATCTACATATTCTTCCTCTAGAGTTTCATCAAATTTCATTTTTCCTACACTATGGTAACTATTTCTTTTTAAAAAATTATAGTTTGTTATAAATATTACTATGCTCTTTTTTAATTTTGTATAGTCATCGCCTACTTGTAATTGGCTTGTAATCATATTTCCTAAATATTGTATTCCTCTTTCTTGTGTGTTTTTTCTGTCTTTCATCTGCATTTCTACATCTAAAATCATCCCATCATCTGTTTCTGCTTTGATATCTAAAAGTCCTCGTTTTTCGTCTTTTTCGTAAGGTATTATTTCTGGATTTTTTATTGTTACTTCTTTTATATCTTTCTTTAAAATTGCCTCCAAAAAATCTTTTAATACACTTTCGTTTCCTTCGAATGCAAATACTCTTTTGAATATGTAATCATCTGTAAGTGGTAGTCTTTCTAGTTCTCTTATTTTTTCATTTGCCATAGGCTTCTTCCTTTCTTATTATACTAAATATTTTCGTTTTTGGCAACACTATTTAGTAAATATTTATTACTTATTTACAATTAAAGTTACTGTTCACAGCATAATAAAAAATATATATTTGAAATTAATTAATTATTTATTTTGAAGTGGATAAGGGTGGACCGTTCAAAAATTCTCAAAAGTTTTTAAACTTTTGTCAGAATTTTTAGAATGGAGTAACAAAAAATAAATAAATAATTAATTTCATCTTTAAATTTTAAAGCTGTGAATAGTAACCATTAAAGAGACAATTACAGACTAAAAATGTATATCATATTTTTTTTAAATATCAGTGTATTAGGGTTATCAACACTTTTTATTCTTATAATACATTATTAATACTATTGGATAGTTTTTAGATTTAATATTATTGTGGATTTTAATCTTTTCTTAAATTTTGGAAATTATTTTTTGAAATTAAATATTTCTAGATTAAATTTTAATTATTTATTTCTGCTAAGCTGTAGGAATTAATTTTTTATTTTTAAATCTTTTATAGTCATGCAATTGTCTAATTAATTGCATAGTCATATATTACCATAATTTTATATTCATTGTCAACAAAAATATTTCGACAAAAAGTGATAAAAATAAGGTAAAAATTTATAAATTTCTACCTTAAAATCTCTAACTATACTAAATATAAAACTCCTAAAACTAAAGTTAAAATTCCGAATATGATTGAAGATATAACCATTATTCTTTTCTGTTTTCCTTCTTTAGTTCTACCTTTATTTTTTTCATAAAAGTTATTTGTTGATGAACCTGTTATTGTTTGTGATAAACCTGCATCATCTTTTGTTTGAATTAATGCTAATATTATCACTACTAGTGCTATTATAAAATATATCACTGTTAATATTGTTCTTATTATTTCCATTTATAATTCCTCCCTGCGGTTTCTTTTCTATTACTTTGCTATTTTATCATATATATTTATAAATTGCAATCCTTTTACTCTACCTAATCGAAAAAAATTTTGATATATATTTCAATTATCTGAAAAAATTATTTTAAATAACATTATTGTTTCCTATATTTTATCTTTCTTTTTATATTTCTATATTTAGCATATTTTCCATCTACTTCGTAATTATTTCTTCTGTCTACTGCTATATAGTTTATTTTATTTTCTTCTAATTTTGCTATAATTTTGTTTAACGCAAAAACAGGAAATGCGCATACTTTTATATTTTTTTCTACTGTTTTTAATTTGTAGTTAAAAATATATGAAATAATATACGCATCTTTACTATAACTATAATAAAATTTTCCTATTTTGATAAATATTATATATTCTGTATGTATTTGTTTTATATTTTTTATATATTTACTTCTTTATTTGATTACATATGCTTGTTCAGCTATACTTCCGTCTCCTGATATTGCTTGGACATTAGAATTTAGAGTTATGACAGGGCGAAAAGCATAGACGAGAGAATACTCGCGGCCGTTAGAAGAGTACAAGGTATAGGCGTTGACATTACCAGAGTTCACACGGCGAACATTGAAGCTAGCACCGTCAGAATCAGCATCGACGCAACGAGATGACATCCAATATGTTGGATACTTACTTCCATTATTTTCTATAAATAATTCATAATATTTACTATCTGTGAAACTATCAGTACTATTCATGCTTTGAGACCAATATGTTCTCTTTAATGTACTTGTAGCTGATGTGTCATTTCCAGTTACAAATGCATCTTGTTTACTAACACCTAATTTATTGCTTGTTGTTGAATTTACTACTGTCTGATTTTCTTCGCTTTCTAATATTTTTGGATACTTTATATTTGTTGGCGAATATGGTGTTGTACCTTCTGTTGGTTGTGTAGTCATATATTTTGTTATATCTTCTATTTTTAAATTTTGTACTCTGCTTGCTAATTTTGAATTATTATATAATGTACTACATGCATCATCTAGCAACTTTACTGCATTGTTATATCCATTGTATCCTGATAATGTTATTTTTGATGTAGTTGGAACTTCGCTTATTAATCTTACTTGTCCATTTTGTACATCAAGTACTCTCCATTTTAAATCTTTTTCTTGCGTTAATGTTGATGTTGTATTTGCTGTTGAACCTGAATATATTGCTAAATTTGATATTAATGTTGTATATTTTGTATCTGTATTTGATACTGTATCTGGTGTATATGATACATAGTCTCCTACTTTTACTTTGTCTGCTAATTTTTCTGTCTTTTCTTCTGTTGTTCCTGAAATATACTTATTTAATTCATCTTCATATTCATTCAATATTTTAGCTTGATTTTCTGCTGCATTTTGTGTCTTTTCCTTTGCTTCTTGTGCTTTTCCAAACAAGCCTGTATTTGTTAATGATAATATTGTTATTCCTGCCAATATCAATAAGATAATAATTGTAATTACTAGTGCTACCAGTGTGATACCTTTTGTATCTTTTGCCTTTTGTGTTTTTTCTTTTAAATTTAACATAGATTTCATCCTTCCTTTGTATTTTTTACAAGTTTTTCTTGCATTTCGATTTTAACATAGCCAAAAATATTTTTCAACAGTTTTAGTTATATTTTTAGTGTAAAATTTTTGGTTATTGGATATAACCTTGTTACTAAAAATTACATCCAACAACCAAAAATCACTATAAGTATAATAACTTTCAATAAAATACTACTCAAAAATTTAAAATTAGTACATTTTATTCCAATATCATTCAAACAATCATATTGAGCAATAATTTTATCAATTTCCTCTTGAGTAGAAATTGCTTTTTCCTGCATATATTCTTTTGCCAAAAATCTAGCTTTTATCATAGCATCATTTTCCAAATAAGTTCGTACAGCATAATACACCAAACTAAATAATATAAAAATTGCCATAAAAGTCATTTTTATCGGTAATAAATTTAAAACTCCCAAAATACATATAGCTATAAAATACACTAAATAAATATTTGAAAATATAAAATTAAACCATAATAATTTTTTGCTTTGTATTGAATGCAAGCATTCATGTGCTATTGTCTGAATTCTTGTATAACTATCCTTTAAATTAGCAATAAAAATTTTGTTACTCATTACCAAATATAAAGTCGCATTAGAATTTTTATCTTCTTCAATTTTTACATTTTCATTTTTTAATTTTTTTAAATACCATTTACATATTTCTATATTTTCAGGATATTTTTGAGTTAATTCATCTAACTCTTTATTTTCTCCAAGTTCTTTTATTTTTTTCATATTAAAATCAAATATAAATCTTAATATCAAATACATTATTACTACTATTATTAATAAAATTATAAATTCCATATTCACTCCTTATATTTTACTAATAATGTTATTATAACTATCTCCACTTTTTTATTTTAAAACATCCATTACTGCATCACCAATTATTTTATTTACATCTGATAAAATTATATTAAACTTTGTTTCTGCATCAAAAAACTTTGCTGCATCTGAATTTTCATATAATTCTATATATAATTGTTGCATTTTTTTAGTTTTTTCTTCATCATTTTTTCCTGTTTGCATTGCTGTTATTTGAGCATCATATCTAGCTTCTTCAAATTCTTGTATTTTTTTCTTTAATTCAGTATTTAAATTCAATGTTTCTTTTGCCATTTTATAATTTACATATTCTTCTGAATTCTTTAATTCTTGTGCTAATCTATTTGCTGTATCATATACATTCATTTTTTTCATCCTTTCTCTATTATATTTATATAAACATCCATGGCATAATAAAATACTCAAAATTTTATTATGCCATATAATTTTTATATATTATTTGTTGTTGTATTTTCTTCTGTCATTGTTCCTTCAATTTGAACATCTGCATTTTTTGGACATATATTAATCCATGTATTTCCATCATTTACTTGAATTTCGTTTCCTTGTAAATCTTCATATTTTGTTTGTGCGTTTCTAGACTCTTTTATGCATTTTATTTTTATTGCTTTCCCATTTGTTATATAATATCCATCAAATGTCCCAATATTTCTAAGACCTTGTCTTCCTTTATTTTCGCTGTCATCCAAAGTATAGTTATCACAAAATGTTACTATTATATTTTTAGTTGTAATATTATCTCCAGTGTCCCAATCTGTCTGAGCTTTATTTCTTGCATATCTTTTATATACTTGATTTTGCTCATCATATTCGTATTTAACTGTTTGTAATGTTGAATGTGGTATTGTTACACTTGTAGCTGATTGTCCATTTTCTAATTTTACTTCATCTGTAACATAGTTTAATACACTCTTCTTTGATGATTTTGTTTTATATCCTTTTGCTTTAGCTGCATTTAATAATGCTGTTGTACTTGTAACAGCATTGTGTGGAGCTGATTTATCTTTTACTCTCCAGAATGTTGTTTCACTTTCTGTTATTCCATTTAAGTTATTTATATTATATTGCTTTATATCACTTTCTGCTTGTGGACTCCATCCATAATGTGCATAGATTGCATCATTTTCCATAGCATAATCTAAGAAATAGTGTCTTGAACTTCTAACTGGTCCTATCTTGTCTACTGTTACACCTTTAAATAAAGCCATTAATCTTGTTTCTCCACCTTCAACTACTGCCTCATATACTAAATATGCTTGATTTAGTCCTGCTTGAGGCCATGCTTGGTTATGGTTGTCTATCATTACTGCAATTGGTCTGTCTTTTCCATTAAATATTTTTATTTTTTTGTCACTAACTCCCGCTGTTAAAATTTCGTCTTCGTCTTCAGCATTTTCTGATACTGTTTGTGTTTGATTTATTTTGTCTTTAGTTATCATATATGCCATAATCCCTCCGGCTACCAAAATTAAGATAACTAATATCGCTATTATAATTCTTGTTGTTTTTTTACTCATTGGACTTCCTCCTTTATTCTCTTGTAATTTTCAATTCATTTAATATCTTTTCTTCTTTTGGTCTCATTATTTTTTTATCTTCTTCTTCAATATGATCATATCCCATCAAGTGATAAAAACCATGTACTAACATGTAACTTAGTTCTCTTTCAAAACTATGTCCATATTCTTCTGCTTGTTCTTTTACTTTGTCAATTGAAATTATTACATCCCCTAAAACATCTTCATATAGAAAATCTTTATTTTTTATTTTTTCATCTAGCTCTGCCTTTTCGAACATTGGAAATGATAATACATCTGTTGCTTTATCTATTTTTCTATATTTTTTATTAATTTTTCTTATTTCTTCTGGTGTTGTAAATGTTATTGTCATTATTAATTTAGAATCTATTAAACCTTCTTCTTCAAAACATTTTTTTAATACTTTTTCTACTATTCTTTCCCAATCTTCTTTTCCTTTTTCAATATTTAAATATGTAATTTCATACATTATGCTACCACCCTATCTTCTTTTCTTATTTTTCCAATATATTTTCCTTCTGATTTATATTCATTTTTCAATTCTTTTATTACTCCATAATCAACTAGTTTTCTTCTATAATATTTAATTAATTTTGAGTAATCTACTTTTGTTCCATTTAGTTTTTTCATATCATTTTTTATAAATAGAATTTCTTTTTGTTTCATATATTCAACAAAATCTACTTCTTTTAATACTGATATTTTTTTATACTTGTCCCAATATTTTTTATAATTTTCTCTTTCTTTTATGTCTTCCCAATATACTTTTGTTGATAATAATCTTACATTATAGTCTTCTATTAAATTTATTAACATTGCATATGCTTTTTCTCTTTTTGCAGCCATTTTTGTATCTTGTACTAATATTCTGGCATCTTTTAATAATTTTTCATAACATTGTTCTGCAACTATTAATGGTATACTATGTGTAAATAATTTTCTGCTTATACCTAGTAAAATCATATTTTTTTCTATGTTATCTTTTGTATCTAATTTTCCAACTGTATAGCTTTCAAATTTTTCATAATCTTCTATTATGTCTTTAAAATCTTCTTTTGGATTTATTTCCATTTTTAATGGTAATATATTTTTTATATATTCTTCTAATGTATAAAATATTTTTACATATATCCATTCTTTTGAAGTATCATATATATTTGTTGTATCTGCAAGTTTGATTGAATAATTTTTTAATATTGCTTTATATAATGTATCCATTTTGTCTACATAGAATTTGTTATATTTCTCTTGTACCTTTTCTTTTGCTGATGTATCAACACTTTCTTTATCAAGTTCTAATAAATATTTTTGTTTTCTGTATTTATAATCCATATATTCTTTTTCTTTTAGGCTTGTAACTTCATAATATCTTGATAATGCATCTCTTTCAAATTCTGTTGCTGTATTATTTTTTACTTTTTTATAAATCGAATCCATAACATATTTATCTAAGGCCTCTAAATAAACTGTGTATGCCTCATCATATTTTTTTTCTAATTCATCTGTATTGTAATTTTCTGTATCTTTTTTATAGTTTTCAAATGCTTTTATTAAATTATTCCTTTTTAATGTTATTAACATACCATTTATTCCTATTTTTGTAGGTATTAATAATTTTGTTAATGTTTTAGTTAATCTGTTGAAAAAGTTTGTATTTGTACCTGTTATTCTTAAGCTTCTTTCTTCCATCTTTATCTTCCTTTCTATTACAAATTAAATTCCTTAATTTGTAAATCAAAAAACTATTTTTTCATTTGTCCCTATGTCCTCAAGTACTTCATATGTTACATAGACTTCTATTCCATCTTCTTTTTCATATACATTTATTATTTTGTTTACTATTTTTTCTTTGTTTTCTATTTCGTTGTCTAATTCTTTTTGTAATTCTTCTACCCCTAATTTCTTGGCTTCTTCTACGCTGTACTTTTTTTGTTCTTCTTTTATTTCTTTATTTGTTATTTTCTCTAAAGAAATTGGTAAATAAAAATCTGAAAACATCTTGAATTTGTTATCTAGCACTATTGTATCATAAATTTGAAATTTTGAAAGCCTTTTTGATAAATTTATTTCAAAATTATTGATTTTTATTTTATATTTATTCTCAATATTGCCTGTTTCTTTTCTTTCCGTAACATTATATGGAATTTTTTTACTTTTTGTATGCCATACTTTTGCTTGTATTTCTCCTTTTGCATGCACATATCTTATTCCTGTATATTTTCCTTCCATCCATCCATTTATTAGTGTTGTTCCTACATTTACAGTATCACCTATTTTTACTGCTATTGTTCCATTTTGTGCATTTATTTTTGTTATAACCCCTTGTTTATCTGAAACTATATTACAATAATCCTCTTCATTTACTATATCTGGTTTTGCTGTTGATTTTACTAATCTTACTATTGCATTTGTTCCTTTTATTTCTATTCCCATCCATGCTATATCATTTCTTTTTAATCGTATTTTGTTTATAATATCTTTTGTGTTTATTTTTGTTTTCATTTTTCCTATTTCTAACCCACTCTCAACTACATCTTGATATATATTTTCCATTTTCTCATTTTCTTCTATTATTTCTATATTCCATATAAAATTAGATGCTATTGCTAAAATTGAGATTAATACTATCAAAAACACAAAAAATAACTTTCTTTTTTTATATTTATTAAATACAAATGGTAATCCTCTTTTTCTTGTTATTTTTAATTTGCATTTTGTTTGTTTTGCTATTTTGGCTACTTTTTTTAAATCTCTTATTCCAATATTTAATTCTAATTTTACATTCTTGTCTCTTTTTAAATTCCATATTGTTATTTTGTTATTTCTACATATATTTATAAATCTTTCTATGTAATATCCTTCTACTGATATTCTTATGTATCCAATTATATAATTAAATATTATTTTAATTAACATACTTTTTCCCTTCACAATCTTTTTATTTTATAAAATGTTGAATATATAATATTTGAAATTTAATTTAATCTAATTAAACTTTAATCAAAATTTCTTTCTATATCTATACTCTCTACTTTTCCATTTACTTTAATATCATCATTGGTCATATTTTCAAGTTTAAGTTCAAAACCATTAATATTTATAATTCCAAGTGAAGTATTAATTCGTATATAATAATCTTCATACTCTAAAATACCTTTAAAATTTTCTATTATCATTTCATTAAAACCTGTTATTGTTATTTTAGGTGTATCTGTATATACTTCTTGTGGCATTTCAAGTAATCTATCTATTTTAGAAAAACCTCTTTTATTTTTTTTCATACCTTCACCCTTTCTATTTTATTTAAACTCATCTAAAGATTTAAATTCATACCCCATATTTCTTATTTCTTTAATAATATCTCCTAAAATGTTTGTATTAGTTGTTGAATTTCCATGTAATAACATAATTTCTCCATTATGAACATTATCTATTATTTTCTTTTTTGCTGTACTTTCCTCTGGCTGTTTATTTTCATTCCAATCTTCATATGCAAATGACCACATTACAGTTTTATATCCTAATGAATTTGTAACTGTTATGCTTTTTTCACTAAATTCACCCATTGGAGGTCTTATATATTTCATTTCATATCCAAATTTTTCATATATTGTTTTATGTAAATCCATTACTTCTGAATTTATTTGCTCTTCTGTTAAACTTGGCATACTTTTATGATTTACTGTATGATTTCCAACTATATGTCCCTCTTCTATCATTTGCTTTACTAAATCTGGTTGTGTATTTAAATAATGCGCTGTTATAAAAAATGTTGCTTTTACATTATTTTCTTTTAAAGTTGATAAAATTTGAGTTGTATGTCCAGCCTCATATCCCTCATCAAATGTTAAATATATGTATTTGTCATTATTATTTCCCATTGCTATTCCATTATTTTTTTCTAATATCTCTTTATTTACTTTTCCTAAATCTGGTTGTTCATGATTATCATTTCTTTTTATACCCCATCCTATTTTTTTATTACTTAATCCTTGAGAATTTGTTAATCTTGCTTCTTCTTGCATTTTACTATTTTCTCCATTTTGTATTACTGCTATGGCAAATAAAACAACTACCGTTAAAGATGCAATTATAAATTTTTTATTTTTTATTTTCATTTTTCTACACTCCTATTCTTTTTTTAATTTTATGTTATTATCATAAAATTATTACATATCTTTGCATCAATTAATCTTTTAGAATTCGACAAAAAATAATTTGATATATTATTTAAAAGTGATATATCTAATACTTATAGTTTTATTTTGAAACACTATTAATATTAATTGTTTTACCAATTGGATAAATTTGTAATTTTTCTATTGACATTGCAAAAAAATTAGATTATATTGTTATTGTTTCTGGAAATAAAAGGAAATTTTTGTTTTTTTGTCGATTACTTTTTTTCAAGAACATTTTTATTTTATATAGGAGGGAATGTATGTTAAATTTCGCAATTTGTGATGATAATGTTAATATTTTAGAAAAGTTTGCAAAGATTCTTGAAAATATTTTTATAAAATATGGTTATGATGCAAAAATTGGTATAAAGACTAATGACGTAGATACTTTGCTTGATTATATTGATGATAATAAAACAGATGTATTAATTTTAGATATTAATTTAAAATCAGATAAAAGTGGATTAGAAGTTGCCTCTAAAGTTAGAGAACGTAATAAAGATACATATTTTATTTTTACTACTGCTCACTTAGAATATGCAATGATGGCTTATAAATTTAAAACTTTTGATTATCTAGCAAAGCCTGTAACTTCTGATAGATTAGAAGAAACTATTGTCCGTTTGTTTGATGATATTAATGGTCAGCCTAAAAGGTATCTAAAAATTGATAATAAGAAAACTATTATTGATGAAAGTGAAATTTTGTATATTAGACGTGATGGTATGAAATTAATTTTCCATACTAAGAGTCGTGATTACGAAACTTATAGTTCTTTTAATAAAATTATGGATTCTTTACCTAGCAATTTTGTAAGAGCTCATAAATCTTTTATTGTTAATATTAATAACATTGTAAATTTGGATTCTATTGGTAATATTGTGTATTTTGATAATGGTTCTACTTGTGATATTGGACCTAAGTTTAAGAAAAATTTGATGGAGGAGGTTAAAAATAATGAACATTTTAAATAATTTGTGGTTAGCTATTAGTACACCAAATGAAATTCTAGTTAATATTTGTGTATCTTTTTTGATAGTCTTTATTGAAGCACCATTGTCTTTCGCTTTAATTGACAATCTTTTAAAACTATCATGTACAAAAATTCAGAAATATATTTATATATTTTCAATTGCGATTGTAGCTATACTTACAACTTTTCTAATTCCTTGGCCTTATAATATTATATTTAATTATGCTACAGCATTTATAATTCTATATTTTGTAATGAAAATTGGATTTATAAAATCTTTCATAGCAACTCTATTTCCTAGTATAGTACTTAATGTTGTTATTTCTTTAACAGCTAATCCTTATTTAGATTTATTACATATTACTTATGAGCAAAACACTACAATTTTTATTTATAGAATTCCATTTGTTTTATTTACATATTTAATTGTACTAGCTTTTGTACTTGTTTTAAAATATAGAAAAATAACCTTAAATATTCTTGAAGACTTCGACAAGAAAACTAAATCTATTATAATGATTAATTTCTTATTTGGTTTTTTAAATATATTTTTACAAGGTATTTTAAGTGCAAAATATATAGATATATTACCAATTGAATTTACATTTTTTAATTTCGTTTCACTTTTAGCATATTTTTGTTTAAGCTTTTATAGTTTAGCAAAAATAATGAAATTAGTCACAACAACTCAAAAATTAGAAAGTGCAGAGGAATACAACAAAACACTTCATATTTTGCATGATAGTGTTAGAGGTTTTAAACATGACTTTGATAATATTGTTACAACAATTGGTGGTTATATAAAAACAAATGACATGGAAGGACTAGAAAAATATTATTCTCAATTACAAGAAGATTGTTCAAAAGTAAATAATTTATATATTTTAAATCCAGACATTATCAACAATCCTGGTATATATAATTTACTTACAACAAAATACAGTGACGCAGAAGAAAAAGGAATTAAAGTAAATTTAACATTTCTATTAGATTTAAATGAATTACATATGAAAATTTATGAATTTGCAAGAATTTTAGGTATATTATTAGATAATGCCATAGATGCTGCTTCAGAATGTGATGAAAAAATCTTAAATATAGTTTTTAGAAATGAAACCAAAAATAATAGAAATATCATTTTAGTAGAGAATACTTATAAAGATAAAAATGTTGATTTAAATGAAATATTTAATAAAGGTGTTACTGGAAAAGATAATCATACAGGACTTGGATTATGGGAAGTAAGACAAATTCTAAACAAAAATAATAACATTAATTTACATACTAACAAAAATGAAAAATACTTTACTCAACAATTAGAAATATATTATTAAATGATAGACTAAGTTCTATCATTTATTTAATTCACTAAAAAAAGAACAGTTCCCTGTTCTTTTTTTAGTGGATTGTTATAATAACATTAAAGTATATTGTGTCTTAAATATAAGCATTGTCGAACTACTCATATTTAAGTTTAAAAACCAAATTGTGTAATTAATCTTTTTTAACTAAGCTAGCTGGCATTTTAGGTTGATGAAACATTGCCCATATTCCGCAAGCTGTGTTAGTAGATTTTGCATATTTTTCTGCAACTTTTGCTAATAATTTTAACATAAAGGTTTCCTCCTTCGTTTAAAAAAAAATATATAATACAAAAATACTGCCGGCATTGTATTTTTGATATTAACTAATTAATTTAAGCACTTTCATAAACTTCATATCCATATTTATTTTTTGTAAGTTTATATGCTAATCTTGTAATCATACATGTTTGTACAAAATATCCAAATATTATTATATTACATATTACATTATCTTTTATGAACAAAGCTAATATCAATCCTATAATAAAAGTTACATATGATAATATTTGTTTTTGTTTTCTTATCTTACTACTTAATATTGGAACATCTTCTGTATCTGCTGGAGCATATAACTTTATCATTATTATTCCAAAAACTGTAATTGTAGCCACTAAAACATATTTTGCTATACTATCTAATACAATTGTTTTTGATAAAAGTGCAACTCCACAATAAAAAGTACATGTTGATATAATGCATCCTATATGAGTGTGTAGATGAAATCCTCCAGAAAACATTCTATATGGCATTATTATAAAAAAAGTAATCAAACTTAATTTTAATAAACCTAGAGCATATGCTATCAGTAACATTATAAAAAATTTGGGTACTTCACCTAATAAAATTTGAAGCCCATAATTTATTACCTCTGCTCTTTCGTCATCTACTTCGGGCATTTCTTTTCTAATTTTGTTGGTTAGAAATTCTGTGATTTTATCTATCATTTTTCTCACCACTCTTTTTCTTAAGTTTTCTATAGTTTAACATCTAATTTTAAGAATTGTTTATTTCATTTATAAAAAGGTCTTTTTTATTTACATTAATTTTATTTTTTTACTTTGTAAAATATTTTATATGTTTTATAAAATATCATTAAAAAATAAAACTCAAACTATTCCATAATATAAAAAAACTATTAAAGGAAATACTAAAAATTCCTCTAATAGCTTTTTATAAATTATTTCTTTCTTTTAAAATACACCATGTTCCAATACTATCTGGTAAATCTGTAAATGTCATTTTTTCTTTTGTTATTGGATGTTCTATTGTTAGCTTATATGCCCACAACGCTATTTGTTTTCCTTGTCCTCTAGTTCCATACTTCTGGTCTCCAAAAATACTATGTCCAAAATTTGATAACTGAACTCTTATCTGATGATGTCTTCCTGTATGTAAATTAATTTTCAACAAGCTCAAATTTTTTACTTCATTATATGTTACTACTTCATAATCTAATTTTGCAAGCTTTGCATTTTTCTTATCTTTATTAACAACCTTACTCATATTATTTCTTTCATCTTTATACAAATAATTTTCTAAAGTTCCGCTTCTTTTGATTTATTTTTCCATCAACAACAGCCAAATATTCCTTTTTAAATACCTTTTCCCTTACTTGTGTACTTAATCTTCCGGCAGCTTTAGATGTTTTTGCAAAAATCATTATACCTCCAACAGGCCTATCTAATCTATGCACAAGTCCTAAATATACATTTCCAGGCTTATTATATTTTTCTTTAATATATTGTTTTACAATAGTAAGCATATCCATATCACCAGTTTTATCTGATTGTGATGGAATATTCGGTGTTTTTTCTACTACAATAATATGATTATCTTCATAAATTACTTTTAAATTTTGCATATTTTTCTCCTTTTTCAAACACAGATTAATTTGAAAAAGAATTAAATTTTAGCAAGGAAAATTTTATTTAAAAGGCAAGGGCGCATACATATGTATGTAACCGCGTTTTAAATGAAATTTAACACAGCCAAAATTGTAATTATTTTTCAAATTTCCCATCTTCCATAAATTCCACATGGTAACACCAAACTTGAATTTTCCATTGGAATTCCTATTTCTCCTGACTCTAATTTTCCTTTATATTTTTTAGCAACTGTTAAATTCAAAATATCTTCCAACACTTTGCTTGAAATTCCAGTTGTATATGAATTTATCAAGAAAAATAATGGATTGTCTGACAATACATTTGTACACAATTCTACTAAATCATATATATTATTTTCAAATTGCCATACTTCACCTTTTGCACCTCTACCATAAGAAGGTGGATCCATTATTATTGCATCATATTTGTTGCCTCTTCTTATTTCTCTGTTTACAAATTTAACAACATCATCAACAATAAATCTTACCGGTCTATCTTTTAATCCAGAAGATTCTATATTTTCTTTTGCCCAAGTTGTCATTCCTTTTGAACTATCAACATGGCATACTGATGCACCAGCTGATGCACATGCTACTGTTGCTCCTCCAGTATATGCAAATAAATTCAATACTTTTATTTCTCTTTTTTCAGATTTTATTTTGTTTATCATCCAGTCCCAGTTAACTGCTTGTTCTGGGAATAATCCTGTATGTTTAAATCCCATTGGTTTTATATTAAATGTTAAATTTTTATATTTAATTTGCCATTGTTTTGGCATTTTTTTGTTAAATTCCCATGAGCCCCCACCTGAACTACTTCTGTGATATGTTGCATTTATTTCTTTCCATCTTTTAGGATAGCTTTTGTCTTTCCATATTATTTGTGGATCTGGTCTTGATAAAATTACATCTCCCCATTTTTCTAGTTTTTGCCCATCTGCCATATCTATTATTTTATAATCTTTCCATTCATTTGCTAATTTCATATTTTTTATATAGTAAATTAATACTATTCCTCCTTCTTTTCTAGAATAGTTATATTTTACCATATTTTTTCATTTTTTTAAAGGATTATTTTAAGATTTCGAATTTTGTTTTATCAAATAGTTACAATTCACAGCCAATACTTTCCAAAATTTTCATAAAACTAAAAATCAAATAAAAATTGATACCTGAAAAAATAAGAAAATTCATCAAAACTATAGTTAAAAATTTATGATTTTTAATAAAACTCCATACACTAAATTTTCCTCTTTTTTTTGGTATTTCAAGCCTGTCCAATTTTGTATTATATTTTACATTAAATACATTTTCCATTTAAAACTCCCCCTCTTAAATAAGTTTTACTGAAAAAAACTTCCACTTTTAATATATATATTCAATACATCAATAAAATATTCCAAATATTAAAATTTTATTGTTAAAAATTTCAAATGATGTTATAATTCTAAAAAAAGGAAAGAAAAATTCCAATTATTTTATAGAAAGGTTGATTTTAAATGTTAAAAAATAATGAGAAAATTAAAAAAGCAATAGTCATAATTTTAATTGCAATAATGTCTGGCGTAATCTTTTTCTATCAAACACAAAAAGTAGGATTGCACGAAGATGAAGGTTATACTTTATGCTCATCAGTTAATCCAAACAATGGTGTAATGGATGCATACGATAAAGGAGTACAAGATCCTGTTTGGAGAACTAAAGAATATGTACAAACAGCTATGAGTTTAACACCAAATAATATTTTAAACTTCAAAGCCCTATATATGAATCAAGCATATGATAACCATCCTCCATTTTTCTATACCCTTGTACATTTTGCTACTTTATTTTTTGGTGGACATTTTTCACTATACTCTGCATTTATTGTAAATATAATTGCCTTCATAATTAGTTGTTTTATAATTGTTAAAATTTTAAAATTACTAAATAAAGAAAATTTGATAATTCCAAGTTTAATACTTTACGGCTTATCAATGGGAACAATCTCTATGGTTTTATTCCAAAGAATGTATATGTTACTTACAATGTTCATTTTACTTTATTTTTATTTAAGTTTAAAATTATATAAAAACGATTTTAAAATGGATAAAAAATTTACAATTCAACTCGGAGTTACTACTGTACTTGGATTTTTAACACAATACTTTTTTGCAATTTATGCATTTTTTATATTTGTGATAATGTTAATCGAAATGATTAGAACAAAAAAGGATAAAAAAATAATTTTAAAATATGTTATATCACATATTATTTATGCTGCCATAGGAGTTCTTATATTTGTACCTTGCATAAAACATTTATTATTTTCAGATAGAGGGCTAACAAATTTAGGAAATGCTGGATATTTCTCACATGTATTTGATTATTTAAAACATCTAGCATATGCATTTAGCATAAACAATTCTAATACCCATTTAATGGTTATTGTATTAATTTTATTTGTTATTGCAACAATTGCATTATGCATAAAAAGTAAAGAAAAATTTGTTGTTTTAATTACAATTGTACCAAGCATTTTTTACTATTTTATTGCTGTTAAAATGACATCATTCCAAGAGTTAAGATATATAATGCCTATTATTCCATTTATGGTATTAACATTTTTCTTTATACTAAATGAATTTATAACTTTTAAATATAACTACTTGGCATTTACAATAATTTCAATTTCTTTAGTTATAAACGGCATTGTATTTTCTAAACCATTATTTTTATATGAAAATTATAAAAACATTTTAGACATTGCCGAAGAAAATAAAGACAAATCTTTTGTTTATGTTTATGATAATTTCTTTAATCACATGCAAAGTGTTTCTGAAATGATGATTTATAAAAGGACTTTAATAATCAATGTTAATAATAATGATGAACTTCATTGTGTTATTGATGACAATAGCTTAAATACTGAAGATTCTTATATTTTATCTATTAAGTCATATATGGATAATGATTCTATTTTAGATAGAATTAAAAATGAGTCTGAATTTAAAAATATTACTTTACTTTATAAAGCTGAAGATGGAAGTAATTCTAATGTTGTAATGGATAATTTATATTTAGTTTCTAAATAAAAAGACGGGATTGTGTGGTCAACACGCAAAATCCCGCTATTTTTTTATTTGTTCTACTATTTTTTCAGTAATACCTTTTACTTCCATTAATTCTTCTTTCGAAGCTTGTTTTATCTTTTCTACACTTCCAAATTTTTTAAGCAATTCTCTTTTCTTTACCTCTCCTATTCCTTCAATATCGTCTAGTTCAGATTTTGTAACAGCTTTAGCACGTAATTTTCTATGATAAGTAATTGCTGTATCGTGCACAGTATCTTGAAATCTAGTTATCAAATTCATAAGATTTTCAGAAATTTGTATTTCATTTCTATTTTCATCTATTAATGCTCTTGTTTGATGTTTATCATTTTTTACCATACCAAATATTTTTATATCTAAATTTTCATATTTATTTATAGCATTTCTAATAGCTCTAATTTGTGTTATACCACCATCTGCAAATATCGCATCTGGTAATTTTCCAAATCCCTTATCTTCGTGGTCTATTGAATGTGCTAGTCTTCTTGTTACAACCTCTTCCATACATTTAGGATCATCTTGTGTTAATACAGTTTTTATTTTAAATCTTCTTGATAAATTTTTCTTGATAACTCCATCTTGCATTACACACATACCTGCAACCATAAATTCTCCAGATATATTTGATATATCGTAAGTTTCAATTTTTCTTGGTAATTTGTCCATTTCTAAAACATCTTTTAATTCCATTAAGATTTCTGATTTGTCTTTTTCTTTGTTTATTAATGTAACTTTTGCATTATTTTCTGCCATTTCTACAAATCTTAATTTTTCGCCTTTTTTAGGGCTTTTTAATTCCACTTTTTTTCCTAACATTGTGGATAACCATTGTTCTATAACCTCTTTTTCAGGTAGTTCTTCTCTTAACATTATTTTGCTTGGTATGTTTGGATTTTCTAAATAATACTGTTTTATAAATCCTGCTAATATTTCACTATCCTCCATATCTTTTAATTCTGGGAAAAAGTAATGTTCTCTTCCTATCATTTTGCTTCCACGTACAAAGAATATTTCTATACATACTTCTAATTCAGATTTGTATAATCCAATAACATCTATATTATTTTCTGAAATATTTGATACTTTTTGTTTTGATGAAGCTCTTTCTATTGCTAATTTTCTATCTCTTAATTCTGCTGCTTTTTCAAAGTCTAATTTTTCTGATGCCTCCTGCATTTGCTTGTCTAATTCTTTTAAAATTTTGTCAGTCTTTCCCTCAAGTAAATCTATAATTTCATCAATTTGTTTTTTATATTCTTCTGGTGTTACATATCCCATACATGGTGCTAAACATCTTTTTATATGATAATTTAAACATGGTCTTGTTCTATTTTGATAGTTTCTGCATTGACGTATTTTGTATTTTTGTTTTATAAAGTCTATCATTTCTTTTGCAGCACCTGGATTAGCATAAGGACCAAAATACTTTGCTCCATCATTAATTAATCTTCTTGTTAAAACTACAGTTGGATAATCTGATTTTACATCTATTTTGATATATGGATATGTTTTATCATCTTTTAATAGAACATTAAATTTAGGTCTATTTTTCTTAATTAAGTTACATTCCAAAATCAATGCTTCTGCTTCATTATCAACTACTATGTATTCAAAATGGTCTATTAAACTTACCATTTTTTTTATTCTTTCAGTTTTATTTGTTTTTCTAAAATATGACCTTACTCTATTTTTTAATGAGACTGCTTTTCCAACATATATTATTTTATCGTATTTATCATGCATTACATATACTCCAGGCTTTCCTGGTAGTTTTTTCAACTCTTCTTCTATGTTAAACATTCTTAACTCCTATTCTTTATTTTTCTATATATATTATACATTATTAGTTTGCATTAAAGCAAGATTGATTTTTATAAATTACACAATATTTTAAATTACTATATTGTGGAATAATGTAACTACATATTTTTTAAATTATTAAAAAAACACTTGCACCAAAAAGCATTTTGATATAATATAATAAAGTAAAATTGAAAGATGCATAAAAAATATCAAGAAAGGAGTTTTATTTTTAAGCGCCTGGGCCATAATTTTCAATGGTTGACGAGGTCTAGAGTTATCGAAATATTCGGCGGATGCTCTAGTGGCTTTTACTTAAGGTCATTATTATTAATCAAAAAAATAATAGTAATATTATAACAGAAATTAATAAAACTAAGTTTGCATGCTTTCAATTCCATAAAATTTTATTATATATTAAGGAGGAATTACTATGTGTGGAATTGTAGGTTACATAGGAACAAAAAAAGCTTGCCCTATTCTTTTGGCAGGTTTAACAAGATTGGAATACAGAGGATATGACTCTGCTGGTATTTCAACAATCGAAAAAGATGGATTATCAATAATGAAAGATAAAGGAAGAGTTAAAAATCTATCAAATTTAGAAGGAATTGATAAATTAGAAGGAACAGTTGGTATCGCTCATACAAGATGGGCAACACACGGAAAACCATCAAAAGAGAATTCTCACCCTCATCAAGATAATTCAAAAACATTTAGTGTAGTTCATAATGGAATTATTGAAAATTACAATGAATTAAGAAAATTTTTAACTGATAAAGGATATACTTTCTATTCTCAAACAGATACAGAAGTTATCCCTAACTTAATACATTATTATTTTACAAAAGACACAAAAGATGATGATTTAAAATTTTTAAGAGCAGTAAAAAATGCTTGTTTAGATTTAAAAGGAAGTTTTGCACTTGAAGTTATCTCTAGTCTTTACCCAGATAATATGATAGTTGTAAGACAAGATAGCCCATTAGTTATAGGAACTTGTGAAGACGAAAAATATTTATCTTCTGACATCCCTGCTATACTTTCATATACAAAAGATTTTTATCTTTTAAATGATTTAGAATTTGTTGTTTTAACAAATGATTCAGCAAAATTCTATGATAAAGATTTAAATGAAATTGAAAAGAAAACTCAGTCTATAGAATGGAATGCTACCGCTGCAGAAAAAGAAGGATACGACGATTTCATGTTAAAAGAAATTTTTGAACAACCAACTGCAATTAGAGAAACAATTGGTGCAAAAATAAATATAAACTCAAAATGTGAATTTGATGAACTTAAATTTACAAAAAAATATTTATCAAGCTTAAATAAAATTTATATTGTAGCTTGTGGTACAGCAATGCATGCTGGACTTACAGGAAAAAACTCTATTGAAAAACTTTGTAGAATTCCTACAGAAGTTGATATTGCATCAGAATTTAGATATAGAGATCCAATTGTAGATGATAAAACTTTATGCATTTTCTTATCTCAATCTGGTGAAACTGCTGATACAATAGCAGCATTAAAACTATCAAAAGAAAAAGGTGCAAAAACTATTGCAATAACTAATGTAATTGGAAGTTCTATAACAAGAGAAGCAGATTATTCAATTTATACACACGCTGGACCTGAAATAGCTGTTGCATCTACAAAAGCTTACACTTCCCAAGTAGTTTTAATGACAATGTTAGCAATTTACTTTGCTGAAATCCTTGATACTGCTGATGAAAGTTTATTAATTGATATAAAGAAAAGTATTTTAGAATTACCTAAAAAAATCGAGACAGTTTTAAAATGTGATGAAGAAATTACAAAATTTGCAAAAAAAATCTATCAAGAAAAAGATGTATTTTTCTTAGGTAGAGGTATTGATGAAACAGTTGCAAGAGAAGGCTCTTTAAAATTAAAAGAAATATCTTATATACATTCTGAAAGTTACCCAGCAGGTGAACTAAAACATGGTTCAATTGCTTTAATAGAAAATGGCGTTACTGTTGTTGGTATTATGACAGATAAAGATTTAGTTAAAAAGACTGTAAGTAATCTTCAAGAAGTTATAACTCGTGGTGCTAAAACTTTAATTATTTCTAATCAAGATATTGATAAAAGTATGTTTGATACTGTAATTGATATTCCTGAAACAAATCGTTTTGTTTCTCCTATATTATCAATTATTCCATTACAATTACTTGCTTATCATATTTCTAAAGAAAAAGGATTAGATGTTGATAAACCTAGAAATTTAGCAAAATCAGTAACAGTTGAATAGAAAAAAATCAGGATTGAGGACTCAAAGTCTTCTTTCCTGATTTTTTTCAAGATTTAAGATCCGTCCCCAATCCCTTTTTCAAATTAACAATTTTATAATTACTAAACACACTGCTCCTGGTAAGCCTAACAATCCTACCAAAATACTAGTAAAAATATTAAGTCCTATATGGAACCCCCACATTCCTCCAACAAGATTTATTAAAAATATTGTTACTCCACCTAAAATAGAATTAATAACAAGTTTTAAAATATTTTTTATAGGAACAATAAATATTCTTCCGAAAATAAACAAAAAGCATATGCATGCTAAATATGTAATTATATTTGTATCCATACTCATCCCTCTTTAAATCTTATTTATAAATGTGTATGAGCAAATATGGACAAATATTCATCTACTATTACAATTTATTATTATCCTATTTCTTCATCATAATTTTCATATTTCATTTGATTTATTCTATCTATTGTAATTCCTTGTGCTTTTGCCAATTTTATTAAATAATCTAGTTTAGCTTGATTTGCTTTTATATGATATATATAATAATCTACTAGCTCCATTTCTGCAAATTCAAAATTTTTATTATCGCTTTTTAATTCCTCCCTTGTTTTTATTATATTTCTAATTAATTCTATTTCTTTGTCAAACTCACTTTTTTCTTTTATTAATTGCTCTTTTTTAAATTCTTCCATCATATATCTCTCCCATTTTATGTAATTTTAAATATTATATGTTTTTTATTTAATTTTTATTCTTTATTTAAGCACTTTTTTTCCAAAAATACTTGTTTTTTTCGCCATTTTATAGGATAATAGATATGTAGTATTATAAAAAAAGCAATAAAATATAATTAATAAAAAGGGGCAAATATATAATGAAAATAATAGACAATTTTTTAAGCAAATTAGGAGTTAGTAGAAATACCTTTGCCACATATATCTTAACACTCATAACTGTATATTTATCAGTTGATAGAATTGTAGAAATATTATTAATGTTATTCACTGGTGTTTCTTATTCATATTGGGGACCATTTCAATATACATTAGCACTTGCATGTCCAATGCTTGCATATGCTTTTTCTGTACCATCAGAATTTGCATCAACAAAAAAGAAAAAAGTTACTTTATTTTATATATATGTAATAGGTTTAACAATAATTGTAACTTCTATGTTCACTCAATGGCTTAACATGGGTGCATGGTTATTATTAATTTTTAATCCTGGATATGTAGATTTAGTAACAAATTTTTCTGACTTAATACGTCCAGCATTAACATCTTTAACACTTTTAATGCCAATACTTATTATTCCAAAGATATTTAATTTCTTATACTTTGGTGTAAATGACAGCAAAGATATGAAGCAATCAATCTGGGATTATGGTGGAATTGATTTATCTGATAAAAAACAAGGACATGGACCTTACACTTGTGATATTTATATATGCCAAAACAGTGAAACTTCTGCACAAATAACAATGCCAGAAACTTCTAGATATCAATCTATGTTTGTCTGTGGTGCTTCTGGTACAGGAAAAACTTCTTTAGTTTTTGAACCATTAATTGCAAGAGACCTAGAAAGAAAGTTTTTCTTTAGAGAAGTTTCAAAAGAAATGGGATTTACAGCTTTAAAAACAGGTATTGCAACATTAAACAAACCCTATGATAATGATTATTTAAATACCAATTTCAACTTAAATATGTTAATTCCTACTTCTGGTAATGAAGATGTTTATAAAGCTTATATGAAAAAGATGATTTTAGATTCAACTTCTGAAATCACATATAGAGATTGTGGTGTAACTGTAATGTCTCCTGATAGAGAAATATCAGATCATATGATAAATGTATGTAAAAATTTCGGCCTACCTTATAACATAATAGATCCATCTGACAAAGATTCAATTGGATTAAATCCTTTTGTTTATGATGATACAAACAAAATAGCAATTACAATTTCTTCAGTAATGAAAGCTATGGTTGATATTTCAAAATATGAACTTTTCAAGGAATTGCAAGTAATTCAAGCCATCGAAAACATTTCTATATTATTGAAAGAAATGTACCCTAAAATGAACGAAGGTATGTTACCTAATTTAGAAGATATGCTAAAAATGTTTACAAACTTCGATTTAATAGAAAAAATGTGTAAAATTCTAGAACATGACGAAGAGCTAAAAGAAAAATACAACACTCAACTTGTTTATTTTAAAAATAACTTTTACAAAGACGCTCCTAACAAACATAATACAGAAACATTCATTTCTGTTGTTGCAGACATTCTTGATAGATTACTACGTGTTCCTGGCGTAAAAAATATCTTATGTAATAGACATAACAATATTAATTTTGACAAGTCTTTAGCAAATGGAGATATTACTTTTATATGTACTAGACGTGGTGATTTAGGTGCTACTAACCATAAAGCATTTGGACTATTCTTCTTAATTTCAATGCAAAATGCTGTTTTAAGAAGACCTGGAAACGAAAAATCTAGAGTTCCAAACTTCTTATACATTGATGAATTTCCTGACTTTATTTGTAAAGCAACAGAACCTATATTTACAATGTATAGGAAATATAAAGTTGGTACTGTTATATCTGCTCAAAACCTTGAGCAATTAAATGTATCTGGCGCTAAACAAACTATATTATCAAACTGCGCTAGTAAAATCTTTACAGGTGGCGGAGTAATTAGCGAACTTGAATGGTGGGGTAGTGAATTTGGACAAAAAAGAGAATGGGCAATGTCTAACACTATTGATTTTGATAAAGGCAAATATGATCCTAAACATAGTGGTGTTAAATGGGATTTCACTCCATACTTTAAACCTGGAAAATTGCAAACTCTTAGTCAAAAAGAATGTGCCTTCAAAATTAGAGGTTCAAATGGTAAACCTATAGTTGGTCCTGGTAAATTTAATTATTTAGAGTCTAAATATAAAGAACCTAAGAAAATTAAAACATTTGACTTTGGTAAATATTCAGATGGCGTAACTACTGAAACTGAAGATACAGAAAATGGTTTAAATAAAAAGAAATTTAATCCAAAAAAATTAGATTTTATAGACGAAAGAAATGAAATAAATCCAATTCAAACAGATACTACAGATTCTAATTATTTATTTGATAATGAAGATGCAATCGTAGTTAATTTTAAAAATAAAAAGAAATAGATTATCAATACAAAAAAAGAAGTCTTATAATATTAATTTATAAAAGACTTCTTTTTATTTATATTGTTATTCCAATTAAATCAATCATAATTCCTGAAATTACACCTATTGCATATAATAAAATTATTATCCCTATATTTTCTTTTATTTTATCATTTGTCTTAAATAATACAGCAAGTCCAACTCCAGCCCCTGTTAATAATCCTGAAATCATACTTCCAAGAGAAATAACATTTTCCAAATACATATTCGTAATTATTACTGATGCTGCACAATTAGGAATTAAACCTATCAAAGACGTTATAACTGGTCCAATAACTGGTTTATTTAATATCCATCCTGCAATTGTCTCTTCACCAACAAGATAAACTACTGTATTTATAATAAATGTAATTAAAACAATAAAAATTAATATGCTTAAAGTATGATGTATTGCAGATTTTAATATTCCACTTTCACCACAATGACAATGTTCTTCTTCACACATATGCCCTATTTCATTTTCTTCACTATCTTCTTCATTTTGTTGTACAATTTTCTTATTTTTATTTTTTATAATTAGATTTACAAACAAATCTATTATTACACCTGCTATCATACCAATTATTAATTTTATGCCTAGTATCTTTAATATGATTACCGGCGAAACCGCTTCTGATATGAATATTGGAAGCATCTCATCTGAAGTAGATAAATATACAGCTATAAGCGTTCCTAATGTTATTACTCTTCCTGCATATAAATTTGTTGCAGATACAGAAAAGCCACATTGTGGAAATACTCCTAATATACTACCTATAATTGGTCCCCATTTTCCTGATTTTTTTATTGCACTTTTCGTTTTATGCCCCATTTTATGTTCTATATATTCCATGATTAAATATGTTATAAATAAAAATGGTAATAATTTTACAGCATCTATTAATGTTTCTTCTATAATTTCTAACATTTTTATTCCCCCTGAAATGTTTTGCATTTACTAGTTTAACATAAAAATGTAAAATTATCAAGTTAATTTTAAACTGTAAGATATTTGTATATATCATAATATGAAAAATGCCGAACTTTACAATATACTTTTATTGCAAAATTCGACATCTTTCTATCTTCTTCTAAAGCATCCACAAAAGCTTCCTGTTCTACCATTTGTATTATTATTTGGAAATACATTTGCTCTAACAGCAATTGAATTGTTTGAATTACTGCCATTACAAGAACATCCACTATCATTACTATTATTAGTAGGGCAACTAGTATTAATTGTTAATAAATCATTTTCTACTCCATTACATCCATTACTACTAATTGTTAATAAATTTCCATTATCATTATTAGAACATCCTCCGTGTAATTGACAATAATTGTGTTTCATTATTATTGTTTGATGAATTTCTACCTCTTCTGTTACAACAACCTGATGAATTTCTTTCGCCTTCTCTCCTGTCTAATTCTCTAAGTATTCTGCAAATTATGTTTGTTAGAACTGCTGTTATAAATGCTAAAATGGTATATGCTATTGTTGCTACTAAATATGTTAGATTTCCTATTACAAATGTTGCAATTAGAAATGCTGCAAATATTATTCCTGCTACTAAAAATGGACATTTGAAGATTTTTTGTAGTGCTATTGATATTATTATTACTGCTATTGGTAAAGCAAAAAATATTAGTAAAGTATTCATAACTTTTTCTCCTTTTCTTTTTTACTATATTTTATGCCTTTTGTAAAATTTGGTTACTTTATGTAACAATATTATTCATATTTAACACTAACCAAATACAATCCATTCGGTTGTAATGTTTTACCTGCTAAACTTCTATCTTTTGATTCAATAATTTTCTTAATATCTTCTGGTTTAATCTTTCCAATTCCCACATCAACTAAAGTTCCAGCAATTATTCTAACCATATTATATAAAAATCCATTTCCTGTTAATTCTATATAAATTCTATTATTAGGCATTTCAAAAACTTCTGCTTTGTAAATAGTTCTAATACTACTTTTGCTACTTGTTCCACTTGCTTTAAATGCCTTGAAATCATGTTCTCCTTCAAAATATTTTGCAGCCGTTTTCATTTTATCAACATCTAATTTTTGAGGAATATGAGTTTCCAAATTTCTATATATTGCTGATGAAAATTCTGAATTATTTATAACATATCTATATGTTTTTTTCTTGCATGTTAATCTACTATGAAATTTTTCATCAACTTCTTCTGCTGATATAATTCTTATTGATTTTTTCAAATTTGAATTTAATGCAATTGCTATTTTTTCAATTGGTATATTTGAATTTGTTTTAAAATTAGCAGCCTGACCAAATGCATGAACTCCAGCATCTGTCCTCCCTGATGCCATTAAATCTACATCTTCTCCTGTTACAATTTTTATTGCTTGTTCAATTGTCCCCTGAATATTCAATTTTGTTGGCTGCTTTTGCCATCCATTAAAATCTTTGCCATCATATTCTATTGTTAATTTAATGTTTCTCATATTTAATCTCCATCCATTTATATAAATTTTATTTATATTATAAAAGTCGCTATATAAGCGACTTTTAATTATTTATTTTCATTTTCTTTAGTTTCTGTTTCCGGTTTTTTATTAAACCTTTTCTTTATATTTTCAAATTTATTATTTTTTACTGTTTTTTTCTGTGTAAATCTTTTTGTTACAATATTACTTATTAATATTTTCTTTAAAACATCTTCTCTTACATCAGCAATTAATGTTCCATCTTTAGCAACAGAGATTTTTCCTGTTTCTTCTGATACAACAACAACTATACTATCAGATTCTTTTGAAATTCCTATAGCAGCTCTATGTCTTGTACCTAATTCTTTGGCTATATCTGTATCATCAGCAAGTGGTAAAACACATGCAGCTGCTGCTATTTTATTATTACTTATAACAACTGCTCCGTCATGTAATGGAGTTTTTGGTACAAATATATTAACCAACAATTGTGGAGATACTTCAGAATTCATAGGAACTCCTGTTGCTATTATATCTTGAATATTTATATCTCTTTCTAAAACTATTAATGCTCCTGTTTTCGTCTTTGAAAGTTCTGATGCAGCTATTACTACTTTATAAATGTCTTCTTTTGTTTTTGTTGCTAAATCACTATCTAATCCAAAAAACTTTGTAAATTTATTTGTTCCTAGCTGTTCAAGACCTCTTCTTAATTCTGGTTGGAATATTACAATTATTGCAATTACTCCCCAATTCATTATTCCTGTTAAAATTGAATTTAATATCTTTAAATTCAACAATCCACTAACCCATGTTGCAATTATTAAAAAGGCTATTCCCTTTATTAATTGCCATGCTCTTGATCCTTTTACCATTTTTACAAAACAATATAATAGAAATAATACTATTAATATATCTAATATTGTTGTAAATAATGTGAATGGATTTTCACTTAAATTTTGAAATCCTTTTAATATATTTTCATTATAAAAATTTATCCAGCTACTACTTATACTTTTTTCCATATTACACCTTCTCTCAATTCTTGAGAATTTCTTTTTTTATTGCTTTGTTTATTATAATAAATAAAATACTAATGAACCTGCTACTGATAAAATCATTAATAATGCCAATATTCCTGCCATTATTTTTACAAATACTTGACCTTTATCATATTTTCTTTGTTCTTTATTTTTTACTTTTTTCTCTTTATCTTTTTTCATTTTACTCGTCCTTTCACTTATTTTTTTACCTCGGTTCTTTTTGGACATTTTGTCCATTTAGAACCGTCCCTATTGGACATATTATACCACTAAAATATATACAATTTCAATAAATTATCTGCAAATACCAAAAATTGTCGGTTCTTTTTCAATTTTTTCTTCACTTATTTTTATAATATCTTGCATTTTTCTTTCTGATTCTAGATATTTTTCATTGCTATTTGCATGAATATATCCTAATGTTTCACCTTTTTTTACTTTTTCAGCTACTTTTCTGTTTAATATAATTCCAACTGCATAATCTATATTATCTTCTTTTTTTACTCTTCCTGCACCTAATCCACATGCTACTTTTCCTACTTCTTCAGCATTTATTTCATGGATATATCCATCTTCTTTTGCTATAATTGGTTCAATGATAGTTGCTTTTTCAAATTTTTCTGTATCTTCTAAATATGAAATATCTCCTTCTTGATTTTTTACCATTTCTTTAAATTTACTTAAAGCTTTTCCATTTGATATATTTTCTAACATTTTTTTCTTATTTTCTTCTAAATTATCACCTAGTCCTGCAAGTTCTAACATATATGCTCCAAGTTCTAATACTACTTGTTTTAAGTCTTCTGGCATTTCACCTTTTAAAAATTTTATTGCTTCTATAACTTCTAAATTATTTCCTACTGCATATCCTAATGGTTCATTCATATTTGTTAAAACACATACTGTTTCTCTATTTGCTAATTTCCCTATTTCTATCATTTCATTTGCTAATTTTTTTGCATTTTCCATATTTTTCATAAATGCACCTTTTCCAACTGTTACGTCTAAAACTATTTTTTCTGCTCCACTTGCTATTTTTTTGCTCATTATGCTTGATGCTATTAATGGAATACTTTCAACACATGCAATGCTATCTCTTAACGCATATAATTTTTTATCTGCTGGTGCTAAATTCATTGTTTGTGAAATCATGCTTATACCAACGTTTTCCACATTTTTTATAAAATTGTTTATATCTATTTCAGTTTTATATTCAGGAATTGATTGCATTTTATCTACTGTTCCACCTGTAAATCCTAATCCTCTTCCAGACATTTTTGCAACAGGAACACCAAGTGATGCAACTAATGGTAATAAACATATTGATACTTTATCTCCTACTCCTCCTGTTGAGTGCTTATCAACTATTATTTTATTTAATTTTGATAAATCTAATATTTCACCTGAATTTGCCATAGCTATAGTTAAGTCTGTTGTTTCTTGTTTTGTCATACCATTTAAAAATATTGCCATAACTAAAGCTGCTGCTTGATAGTCCGCTACATCTCCTTCTACATAGCCTTTTACAAAATATTCAATTTCTTGCTTTGTTAATTCTTTATTTTCCCTTTTTTTCTCAATAATTTCTAAAATATTCATAAATTTCACTTCCTATTAGTTTAAAATCTTTTTAATAATTTATTTAAATTTGATAATATATTGTATATAAACTATGAATATAAATTAAATTTCTTAAATAAAATGCCCTGTAAAACTTCTTCTATGAATTGGGCATAATCCATATTCTTTAATTGCTGCAATATGCATAGCAGTTCCATACCCTTTATGCTTAGCAAATCCATATTGTGGATATACTGTATCCCATTCTCTCATTATTCTATCCCTTGTAACCTTTGCAATAATTGATGCTGCTGCAATTGAATAACATTTAGCATCACCTTTTATTATAGATTCATATGGTACTCCATCTGTGTCTATATGTTGAAGTGCATCTATTATAATTAAATCTGGTCTAACATCTAATCCTTTTACAACACTTGTAACACCTTGCTTAGTAGCATTCAAAATATTTATATCATCTATAACATCTTGTCCAATTATTGCTACTGAATAACTTATTGCTTCTTCAATAATTTTATCATATAAAAGTTCTCTTTTCTTTTCAGAAACTTTTTTTGAATCATTTACCCCTTCTATCATTGAATCTTCAGGCATTATAACTCCTGCAACAACAACAGGACCTGCTAGAGGCCCTCTTCCTGCTTCATCTATTCCACATATATTTTTAAATCCTTTTTCATGTAATTCTTTTTCTATTTGTTTTAAATTTGTTAATCTTTCTAATTCTTTATCTTTCATTTGTTTTTCCTTCATCTTATTTTATTTTCTCAACTATTCACTCTATATTTTTCTAATTTATTTCTAAATTTTCTAATTCACTTAATGAATAATATGTTTTATCTCCATTTTCAAATCCTTGAGTATTATATATTTCTATTGTCATATCTTTAACATTATATTTTATAATATATTGTCCTTTTGAACTTACATCTTGCATACCAATTTCTTCTAAATCTGATGTTGATAATGTATAATACAAATTCAAATTATTTTTTTCTTGTTCAAATTGATCTGATGTTACACCAAATTTTGAAAGTTCACTTGCATTTTGAATTTCTGTTCCTTTTAATTTTGATTTTGCAATTTCTATTCTTTTGCTTTTTTCAGTTTCATCTGTTAATTTATCAAAACTTGTTCCTAAATTAAAGTTTGCATTTTCTACATATTCTTTTCCTTTTACTTTTATTAAAAGCATGTCTGTTTTAAGGTTTTCTAAATCTGCTCTTTTTATTATACTACCTCCACCTTGTATTGATATTCCTGCTAATATTAATAATAATGCTATTGTTATTACTAATACAATCATTGTTATTCCTTTATTTTTATCCATTTTATCCTCCCAGACTTATAGTCATTTTTCTTCCTTTTTCGTTTTTATTATACTATAATTCTTTAAACTAAATCAAGTAACTTTTTAAATTTTAATTTTTTTAATATAATTACATTTTTTTCACAAAAAGTTCACAATACTATTGTATCCTAATCAAGAATTAGGTTATTATATAAATATAAAATATTTTTCGGGAGGTAATAAAAATGGACGAAAATAAAAATGAAAATAACACTCAAAAATTCAAAGCAATACCAGTAACTGGTTCAACATCATATGACAAAACAAAAAAGACTAAATCTGGTTTTGGAAAAAGCGTAATAATACCTTTTATCAGTGGTGTATTAGGTTGTACAGTTGTAATAGGAACATGTTTTGGAATTCCGTCTATTAAAACGAAAATAATAGGAAGTTCAAACTCTTCATCAATTAGTACAACAAATAATAATTCAACAAAATCTGATGGATATGTAAAACAAACATCTTTAGAAAACTATTCAGATACTTCTGTATATGCAGCAAATAAGATTTTACCATCTATTGTTGGTATAAAAATTGAATATACTGTAAATTCTACATCAATATTTGGCAGAAGTGGTTCAACAACAGCAACAGCTTCTGGTTCAGGAATTATAATTAGTGAAGATGGTTATATTTTAACAAACAACCACGTTGTATCTTCAAGTTCTTCTGAATCAAATTCTTATTATCAAATATCAGAAGCAACAAAAGTTACAGTTACTTTATTTAATGATGAAACTGAATATGAAGCCAAAATTGTTGGTCAAGATGAGCAAACTGATTTAGCTGTTATAAAAATTGAAAAAACTGGTTTAACAAAAGCTGAATTTGCAGATTCTGACGATGTTAAAGTTGGTGAATTTGCAATGGCTGTTGGAAATCCTGTAAACATGACAAGTACTGTTACAACTGGTATTGTAAGTGCTGTTAATAGAAAAATTACAGATTCTGATGGAAAAACATACACTTGTATTCAAACTGATGCAGCTATAAACTCTGGTAATAGTGGTGGTGCATTAGTTAATGCTCAAGGTAAAGTTATCGGAATTAATACATTAAAACTATCAGGTTCTGGAATTGAAGGTATTGGTTTTGCTATTCCTATAAATTCTACAACAGATATCACATCTCAACTAATTCAATACAGTAAAGTTAAAAGACCTTTTATAGGAATTTCTGGTATTGATTTAGACGAAACAACTGCTAAAAAATATAACTTAGTTGTTGGTATATATGTAAAATCTGTTGAAGATTTCTCTTCTGCTGAAAAAGGTGGATTAAAAGCTGGAGATGTTATCATAGAAGCTGATGGAAAATCTATTAAATCAATGGATGAATTAAATGAAATTAAAAATTCTCATCAAATTGGTGATACTATTAAATTAAAAGTTAATAGAAATGGTTCTGAAAAAGAAATAACTTTAACATTAGGTGAACAACCTTAACTTTTGATATATGTATATATAAACTTTTGCAAAAAGAAGTTGTCAAAAAGGGGCGTCCCTTTTGACAATAAAATTTAAAATTTAATAAACTCTTCACTTTTAATTCACACAATGGACAAAATTCATTATTATAATACAACCATAGTCAGGAAGTTATCTGACTTAAATAAAAAAACATCCCCTTTTATTTTCAAAAAACTAGGAACCTTAAAGGAACCTAGTTTTATTTTTTATATTATTACTATATCTTTTTCACTTGTCATCTTATTATTTCCATATGCAAATATAATATAAATGTTATTGTTATATACAAAATATTCTGATGCATTTTCTACTTTATAAATATCACTATTTATATCTCTAGAAAATATATTATAACCTAACTTTATTAAATCTTCTGATTTCTTTTGTTCTTTTTGTATATCTGTATTGATTTTATTTTGTACATCAGCCTTTTTTAAATCAAAACTATTTATAATATCTTCTAGTGTTAATTTTTTATTTTCTTTTAAATCAAAATTAAAAGTTTGAACTATAACTCTTTGAGCACTTGTATTTTGCTTTAAATCTGAATATATTACTAATGATAATATATTATTTTCTACATAAGCTTTATATTTTACAATATATATTATATTTTGATTAGAATCTTTTAATATTTCCTCAGCTTTACCTTTAAAAGTATTTTCTATTTCTTTATTAAAATTATCTGTTTCTTCATTATTTATATTAATATATGGTAAATTTACATCGATTTCATGTTTTTCGTTTTTCTCTTCCTTTGTATAATTTGTATATACCAAGTTCTCGTCTTGTTTTATTTTTTGTATTTTATATTCTCCCTTATCTTCTATTTGATTATCAAATATGTTTTCAAAGTTGGCTTTTAAATTTGCTTCCTCTTCCTCAGTTCTTTTTGTTATTTTATTTATTCCAAACATATTGTCTACTACATCATTCCCTAAAATTTGTACTCCAACTACTACTATTACCGCTATTACACATATTAATAATATAACCGCATACATAATTATTCTTTTTTTGGGTATCTTTTCTTTTTCTGGTAATTCTAAATTCATTATTTTTCTCCATTCTTTTTTTCTCTTTTTTAGTATAACATTTTTTACAAGTTATGGTCAAGCTTTAAAAAAGGACTCCCAACTGGGAGTCCTCCGGAAAATTGCACCTACTGTGCAGCTACACGAGCAGTCATCACAGCCACTTGCCTTACTGTCTCTTCAGTGGCCGGTAAATGATACAAAAAAAAGAATCTTATTACTCTTAAGTTTGCCTTTTCTCTTTTTTTAACATTGAAATTTTCAAAGGTTACATTCGTCTTCTCGACCTGAGTTGGATTTGGTACAATAGTACCTATTTTTTTTCCTTTCAACTCAATGTCAAAAACATTCATTCTGTTACCTTTAAAATCAAGTATTCTAGGCATGCTTTTTTTCCTCCTGATATTTGTGTGCCATTTTTTAATGCGACTTCTTAATTATATCATATTTTACATAAAATTTCAATGTTTTTTTGGCTTTATTTAAACTTTCCATCGCATTTTCGAACATTATTCGACATAATTTATTCCAATTATATATACATCCTTTTTATTTTATATAATCATAATTATCAAATAATCAAAATACCATTTATAACGCAAAAATATTTGACTATTTTATTATTTTGCGTTATTATATATAATATTGAAAAAACAAAGAAATGAGGAATTAGAAAGTTATGATATGTTCAGAATGTAAAAAAAATCCAGCAATACTTTTTTATGAAAAAATAGATAATGGAAAAAGCACAATGGAAGGCTTATGCTATGATTGTGCAAAAAAGAAAGGAATAGATGCAACAGAAGTGTTAGCAAGACAACAAGACGTTTTATCTAAAGACAAAATCAACTTTGCTGATATGAATAAACAATTAGAAAACATTTTTAAAGACTTTGCTGAAAATTTAGATTTAAATAATTTGGAAAACATTGATGGTGCCATCACTTTTGGAAATATAGAAGATGATGATGATGAAGATATGGATGATGAAGAAAAACCAAAAATTGCAGGTGCTGCAATCCCTTTAGGTTCAATATTTTCAAATATGTTTGCACAAAAGAATGACAATAATAATCAAAAACAAGATAATGATAAAAAACAAACAAAAAATGATAAGAAAAAAGATTCAAAAACAAATAAAAAGAAAAAATATCTAGATACTTATGGAACAAACCTAACAAATAAAGCCAAAAACAATCAAATTGATATAGTTATTGGTAGAGATAAAGAAATTCAAAGAGTAATACAAATTTTAAATAGACGTTCTAAAAATAATCCTTGCTTAATTGGTGAGCCTGGAGTTGGTAAAACTGCAATAGCACAAGGTTTAGCTATTAAAATTGCTAATCAAAATGTTCCTGCAAAACTTTTAAATAAAGAAGTTTATCTTCTAGATATGACAGCAGTAATTGCTGGTACTCAATTTAGAGGGCAATTTGAGTCTAGAATGAAAGGAATTATTGATGAATGTAAAGAATATGGAAACATCATTTTAGTTATAGATGAAATCCATAATATAATTGGTGCCGGTGATGGTGAACATTCTATGAATGCTGCAAATATTTTAAAACCTGCTCTTTCTAATGGAGAGATTCAATTAATTGGTACAACTACTTTAAAAGAATATAGAAAATATATCGAAAAAGATACTGCTCTAGAAAGAAGATTTCAACAAGTTTTAATAGAAGAACCTAATATTGATGATTCAATAAAAATTTTGGAAGGAATAAAAAAATATTACGAAGAATATCATAAAGTAAAAATATCTTCTGATGTTATTCGTCAAACTGTTGAAATGTCTGAAAAATATATTCATGACAGATTTTTGCCAGATAAAGCAATAGATATCTTAGATGAAGCTTGCTCTAGAATAAATTTGGAAAACAAAGATTTATTCAAATTAGAAATGCTAAAAAAAGATTTAGCTAAAGTTCAAGCTCAAAAAGATGAACTTGCACAACCAGAAACTGATGAAGACTTCCAAAAAGTTGCAGATTTGAAAACTCAAGAATGCAAAATCATGGAAGATATAGATACTTTAAGTAAAAAAATGAAACCTAGAAATCTTACACTTCAAGATATCGCTACAGTTATTGAAAATTGGACAAAAATTCCAGTTAAGAAAATTACTGAAGCTGAAACACAAAAACTTTTAAATTTAGAGACAAATCTTCATAAAAGAATTATTGGTCAAGAAGAAGCTGTAAGTGCTGTTTCTAGAGCTATTAGAAGAAATAGAGCTGGACTTCAAAATGAAAAAAGACCACCATCATTTATATTTGTAGGTCCTACAGGTGTTGGTAAAACAGAGCTTGCTAAATCACTTGCATATGAAATGTTTGGTTCAGAAGATTCTATTATAAGAATTGATATGTCTGAATACATGGAAAGTCACTCTACATCTAAACTTATAGGTGCACCTCCAGGATATGTTGGTTATGATGAAGCAGGTCAATTAACTGAAAAAGTAAAAAGAAAACCTTATTCAATTATACTTTTAGATGAAATTGAAAAAGCACATCCTGATGTATTTAATATTTTATTACAAGTATTAGATGACGGAAAACTCACAGATTCACAAGGTAACACTGTTAGCTTTGCAAATACAATTATAATTATGACTTCAAATGCTGGTTCAAATTTAAATAATAATTCAATTGGTTTTGGAAAACAAACTGTTGATAAATCAAAAATTGAAGATAGCTTAAAAGAAACATTTAGACCAGAATTTTTAAATAGAGTTGATGAAATTATTGTATTTAACTCTTTAAATAAAGATGAATTATTACAAATTGTTGATTTAATGCTTGCAGATACAGTAAAAGCTTTAAAACATAAAGATATTTCTTTTGAAATATCAAATGAAGCAAAACAATTTATTTTAGAAAAAGGTACTAATATCAAGTTTGGTGCTAGACCTTTAAGAAGAGCTATACAAAGATATATTGAAGACGAAATTTCTGAAATGATTCTTCGTTCTGAAATTGTTGACGGTCAAACAATAAAAGTTGATTTAAAAGATGATGTTCTAAGCTTTGATGTTAAAAATCAATAGTTAGCTCAAAGTATAGCGAAGGGAGTAAAAGACGATGTTTAAAAATATACCAAATATACTAACAATAATAAGATTTATACTTATACCAATTATTTTAAATTTTATATTTCAAGGAGATTATATTTCAGGCATTATAATTTTTTCTATATCTGGTTTAACAGATGTTTTAGATGGATTTATTGCACGAAAGTTTAACCTAATTTCTAACTTTGGAAAATTAATGGATCCTTTAGCTGATAAGTTAACTCAAATATCTGTACTTGCAGCCTTGGTCAGTGTTAAAATTATTCCTGTATGGATTTTAGCTATTGTTGTTCTAAAAGAATTAATAATGGTTGTTGGTGCATCATTCCTTTATGGAAAAGATGTTGTTGTTTATAGTAAATGGTATGGAAAATTAGCAACTGTATTATTTTACTTAGCAATTGTAGTATCATTATTTATTAAACAACTTGAGCTTACTGGTATTTGGTTACATCTTGATTTAGTAATTTATTGTTTAGCATTAATTTGTACTGTCTTTTCACTAATTATGTATATTAAATGCTTATATCAAGGCGGTTTTATTGATAAAAGCGATTTAAATAAAGAAACAAAAAATGTTATCGTTAAAGATAAATGGAGTTTCAAAAAAAAGAAAGCGGAGTAATCCGCTTTTTTCTATTCAAAATCTTCTAGTAATTGATTAAGTTCTTCTATTCCATTAACTTTAATCCCCTCACTAATTTTACCTTTATCTGTTTCAGATAAATATTCAACTGAAATTTCAGTTTTTTCATATATTTCTTCTTCATTATTCTCGTTTATTTTATATACAGTAATTTTCCCCTCATCTTCTTTCAATACAAAATGTTGACCGCAATTACTATTAAATTCTTTATATAAAATTATCTCATTACTTGAATATTTTTCTATTTGCCAATATGGATATTCTTTTTTTAAATCTTCCTCTGTTCCATTTACTAAATCTTGTGGAACATCTACATATTCATTTATTGTATGATTACATTCGGCATAATATTTTTTTAAAATTAATAAACAATTTGGAGATATTTTTTCCTCTTGTGAATTCGTTACAACTTCTTCTTGAACTTCCTGATACTCTTCTATGCAGTCATCAGTTACTTTTTCTGATACAATATTTATTTCATTTTGTATTATATTATTTTTATTTGCTAATTTTTCATTGTTATTATATATCAATCTTCCCACTACAATTCCTATTAATATAACTAATATTATTGGTATTATCATCCATATTTTTTTCATATAATTTCCTCCATAAATTTTTCTTTTATTATTTACAAATTTTTCTTGTTTTATACGTTCATTTCACCAATTGCGGTTGAAAACTTATTTTTGTTCCATTTGTTTTTATCACTATCTCCCCCATATTATCAGTTCTTAAAATCTTGATATTCATTTCTTTTAATTTTTGAATTGTAACTTCTGAAGGATGTCCAAATTTATTATCTTTTCCTACCCCAATTAATGCATATTGAGGATTTACTGCATTTAAAAGTTCTTTTGTTGATGATGTTTTTGAACCGATGATGTGCAACTTTTAAAACTATAGAGTTCAATTCTTTTTTGCTATACCTTTGTAAAATACTTTTTTCTGCAATTTCTTCAATATCGCCTGTAAACAACATAGAAAACTTTTTATAATTTAGTTTGCATACCAATGAATTATTATTTATAGCATTATCAGAAATCATATTACTGCCGATTTGGCCACAAAACATTAAAATATAAATTTTTTTCGATATTAATTTTTTGTCCTGCTTCAACAGTTTTAACTTTTATATTTTTTTCTTTTACTATTTTTACAAATCTTTTATAATTTTCACTCTCTTCATATTGTTTTCCTATTATTGTATTTTTAACTTTAATTTCATTTATTACATATAATAATCCGTCCGTACATGATCATTATCGAAATGGCTTATTATCATATAATCTATAGAATTAAAGCCTCTATCTAATAAATATGGCAATAATGTGTTTTTTCCAACATCATAATCTTTACTTCCTCCTCCATCTATTAAAATAGTTTTATTTTGTGGTGTTATGATTAATGTTGAATCCCCTTGTCCAACGTCAATAAAATAAATTCTCAAATTTTTAGGGATTATATTCATAACTATAACTACTAAAATTATTACTACACAAATCCTTCTAATTTTATATTTATTACTTCTTTTTTTCATTTTTATAATTGCTATTAAATTTCTTACCCTTATTTGCGTTATATTGGGATTTTTAACCGAATAAATATTAAATATATATAACATTACCGCTAGAACTATATAATACAAAATAATTGAAAATAAGCTTAGAGTTGGAATATAAATTTTTGAAAATTGCATTTTTCCTATATTAGAAATTAAAATCAAAATTTTAATTCCTACATTAACTATATAAGAAAGCACATTTGCTACATTAGCATTTAATAAAATCACAATCACGAATAAAAAACTTATAATAACGATCGGACCTATTACAACACTTAAAATTAAATTTGATATCAAAAAATACGTAGTAAAAGTATTCATATTTTCTAACAAAATTGGCAATATAAATAATTGAACCGAAATAGAAACAGATACAATTTCTTTTACTTTATCTAGAACTTTTTGTATTTTAGGTTTAATTTTATATTTATACACTTTATTTTTTATCTTAATATTTTCTAACATTTTTGTTATACTTTTATTAAAAATAATAATTCCTAAAACTCCACCATATGACAGTTGCAAACCAACATTTAAAATTAAAAATGGATTATAAATTAAAATTAAAAATAATGATATAGCAATTGCAGTATATATGTCATTTTTTCTATATACTATTTTTGAAAATAACATTAGTATTCCCATAATTCCTGCCCTTGTTACAGATGGTGCAAAATTTGTTATAAACATATAAAATATCAATATAAAAATACTTAAAATATATGTATTTCTTTTTCCTAAGGCCTTTTTAAATACTATATTAATTCCTAAAATCACATAAGCAACATGCATTCCAGAAACTGCTAAAACATGTGCCATACTAGCATTTTTAAAATTTTCTTGTGTTGTTTCATCTATATCTGTTTTATATCCCAAAACTAATCCTAATAAAATAGAAGATGTTTCTTCATCTAAAATATTTTTTGTATTATCTATTACTTTAGTCACCATTTGATTAGAAATTTGAAACATTTTATTTGCCTGCTTTTTATCTAAAACTTCAATTTTAGAACATTTTATAGTTCCATAAATTTTTAATTGTTTTAGATATTTTGAATAATCAAAACCCTTATAATTTCTTTGTACTTCTGGTCTTTTATATTCGCCATTTAATTTTATTTTATCTCCATAATCCAAGTTTATTTTTTTGTCAGTCATTATATAAAATCTAAAATTTTTGTTTTGTATTTTTGCTTCTATTTTATATTTATTATAATACTGCTTTTCTTCTTTGTTACTTATAACTATTCCTGTCAATTTTATATTTTCTTTACTTGATAGCAAAGTATACATTTTCTCATACCTTTGGTTTTTAATTAGAATTAATGTATTTGAAATTAATGAAGTTATTACTATTAATAATATAACTTTTGAATTAATAAATATTTTAACATATCTAAAATATCTTTTTATAGAAAATAATTTTAGTTTTTGATGTTTTCTTTTGTTTTTTAAAAATTGTTTATAAATTATGTCTGTTACAATTATTAAAATACAAAATGGGGCTATACTTATTTGTAAGTATAGTCCCACTATTATACCTATTATATATCCTATAATTGCAACTACAATTGGTCTTTTCAATATTACCTCCTATTGTTGCTTTTTATTATTAATATTATGCATTAATAAGTTTTTTATAATTTAACTAAAAAATTCTTCTTGCACCCACATAATTTGTTTTATAATATCCTGTTGACATAGAGTCTGTTCTTACACCTTGGCTTTTATTGGCTGCATGTATGAATGTATTTCCCCCGATATATATTCCAACATGATTTATACCTGATTTTCCAAACATTACTAAATCTCCAGCTTGCAAGCTTGTTACTGATTTTCCATTACTATATTGTGCTGCTGCTGTTCTATTTAAATTAACTCCAAAATGTTTATACACATATTGCGTAAATCCGGAACAGTCAAATCCACTTGGACTTGTTCCACCATATACATATTTACATCCTAAAAATTGTTTTGCATATGATACAACTGAACTTCCAGATTTTAAACTTGTAGTTGATTCTGTTTTATTTGCTACATTTGCTATTGATGAACTTGTTGACGCATTATTTGATGATGCAGCATTTGTTGTATTTGAACTTGCTTGTTCTCTTGTTGTTAATCCACTTCTTGATGTTTCTTTTTGTGTTGATGTCAATAAATTTTCTGCAACATATCCTTTTGTTCCATTTACATCTACATATGCCCATCCATTTGTACTAGATAATACTGTTACTTTTGTATTTAATGTTAATGATTTTATGACTTGAGATGTTTTATCAGCTTTTTGTCTTAGATTTACAGATTGTGAATTTACATACATTGTTTTTGTTGTATTAGTTTGTTCTGTCTTTTCTGTATTTGTGTCTGTTGATGTTTGTGTCTCATTTGATGATGTTTCTACTTTAGAAGAATCTGCTGTTGTATCTGTTGTATTTTCTGTATTTGCTATTTCTTCTTTTATTGTATTTAATTTTTCTTTTCTTATCCATCCTTCTTGTTCATTCGATGTTTTTATTTTTACCCAATCATTTAAAATTTCTATAACGTCTACTTCTTCATCTTTTTTTACATTATCTAGTTCTATTGAACTTATTAATGGTATTACTTTGATTTTTACATCTTCAGTAATTTTATATTTTTGATTTTTAACAATCTCTTCTTCATTTTCTGCCTTGTTTGTGTCTGTTGTCTTGTTTTCTACTATTTTGTTGTCTTCTGTTTGTACATTTTCTGAAGTATTTTCTACTGTATTTTCTGTTGTATTTTGTGTATCTTCTTTTGTTTGTTCATTTTTATTTTTTGTGCTTGCAGCTTCTTTATTATCTAATTCTATTAGATCTTTTCTGATATATCCTGTTACTTGTTTGTATTTTACTTTATACCATTGGTCTTCTTCATTTAATATTTCTACTTCTTCACCTTGTGATGCTAATTCTAATACTTTAGAGTCTGTATCTGCTTGTTCCCTAAGTTTTGCTGTTTCAACTAAAACCTTTCCTGTATTTGCTGCAAAGCTTATATTTATAAAAAGCAAACTTGCTAATGCTATGATTGTCATTAATATTATGCTTTTTATATTAAGTTTTATTTTCATTTTTTTACTCCTTATATTATTATATTAATTTTTCTAAGACACGTTTCATAGTATATAATTTTTTTTTTATTTTGTCAAGACCTACGGAAATACAAATTTTTATGGTAATTTTACTATAATTTTATTTAATAACAAAAACAAAAATGCGTATACTTTTTATATTTTCTTCTACTGTTTCTAATTTGTAGTTAAAAATATGCAAAATATATACGCATCTTTACTATAAATATAATAAATTTCTATTTAATTTCAAATGGTGAATATGAACTTCCATTTCCTGATGTTATTTGAACATTAGAATTTAGAGTTATTACTGGGCGAAAGGCATAGACACCAGAAACCTCGTTGCCAAAAGAAGCGTACAAGCTGCTAGCGCCGACATCACCAGAGTCCACAATGCGAACACCAAAAAAAGCATAATTAGAGTTGGCAAAAACACAACGAGATAACATCCAATATGCATCATAATTACTTTCGTTATTTATAAATAATTCATAATATTTACTATCTGTAAAACTATCTGTATTATTCATACTTTGATCCCAATATGTTTTCTTAAGTGCCCATGTATTTGCTTCTATTTTTATTGTTTGATTTATGAATTCTTTTTGTTCGCTTAAATCTAATTCTGTTCCTGATATTTCATTTACAGTTTGGCCTTTTTCTTTTAATAATATATTTGGATAATATTTATTTGATGGTGAATATGTTGTTGTATCCTCCGTTGGTTTTGTTTTCATATATTTTGTTATATCTTCTATTTTTAAGTTTTGTACTGTACTTGCTAA